>Ga0209373_10000092_pt1 | contig 198741 bp, 209 predicted proteins | sample Higcelweek5metaG_FD_187173 | JGI IMG/M metagenome (GOLD analysis project Ga0209373, IMG submission 187173) | Freshwater pond sediment microbial communities from the University of Edinburgh, under environmental carbon perturbations - High... | ecosystem: Environmental > Aquatic > Freshwater >... | reverse complement strand
TTAGTCTTCCTTTCTTAATACTAAAATAGAAAACAATTGATTGATGATATATTAAACATCATTAAAAGACTAAATGCAAGTTTAAAAAAATAAATAAAAAAACTTGCATTTACCTCTTTAAGTAACATAAACCAAAAAAAATATTGACAAGGTAAAAATAATAGTGTATAAATGATATTGATAAAAAGGAAGTGAACTATGACAAAAAAATTAGTAATAGTGGAATCACCAGCTAAAACAAAAACAATTGAAAAATATTTAGGTAGTGATTATAAAGTAGTATCTTCAAAAGGTCATATAAGAGACTTATCTACAAAAGGAAAGTTTGGTTTAGGTGTTGATATAGAAGATAATTTTAAACCAAATTATACAACTATTAAAGGTAAGAAAAAAGTAATAGATGAATTAAAAAAAGATGTAAAATCATCTGATTATATCTATCTTGCTACCGATCCAGACCGTGAAGGAGAAGCAATATCATGGCATCTTTTTGATTCTTTAGGAATAAAAGAAGAAAATTATGAACGTATTGTATTTAATGAAATAACAAAAAATGCTGTTTTAGAAGCTATTAATAAACCTAGAAAAATAGATCAAGATTTAGTTAATTCACAAGAAACAAGAAGAATTTTAGATAGAATTATTGGGTTTAGATTAAGTAAATTAATCCAATCTAAAACAAGTGGTAGTAGTGCAGGACGTGTACAAAGTGTTGCATTAAAATTAATTGTTGATAGAGAAAGAGAAATAGAAGCATTTATTAAAGAAGAATATTGGTCAATTAAGGCAATATTTCCAAATTTTGATGCTGAATTATTTGAATATAATCATAAAAAAATAGAATTAAAAAATGAAATAGAAACTAATGAAGTATTTAATAAATTAGATAAAAGTTTTAAAATAGAAAAAGTAGAAAAAAAGAGTAAATCAAAAACATCAAAATTTCCTTTTATAACAAGTACTCTTCAACAAGAAGCTTCATCTAAAGTAAATATGAATGCTAAAAAAACAATGATGATTGCTCAAAAATTATATGAAGGAATTGAACTAAGTGATGAAACTGTTGGGTTAATTACTTATATGCGTACAGATTCAACAAGATTATCTGCAGACTTTATAAATGAAACATTGGATTTTATTAAAGCAAAACATGGAGATAATTATGTTGGTACAGTTAAAAAAGGTAAAAAAACAGAAAATGTTCAAGATGCTCATGAAGCAATTAGACCAACAAGTATAAACAGAACACCTGAAAGTGTTAGACCTTATTTATCTGATGATGAATTTAAACTATATCGTTTAATATATTATCGTGCACTTGCTTATTTAATGGCACCTGCAATAACAGATAATACAACTGTTGTATTAGATAATAATAATTATCAATTTAAAGCAACTGGACAAATTATAACATTTGATGGTTATTTAAAAGTATATAGTGATTATGAAGATACAAAAGAAAATACACTTCCTCCTTTTGATACATATAAATCAAATATAATTGTATCAAATGATATTGAAAAGGAACAACACTTTACTCAACCACCAGCTAGATATTCAGAAGCAAAACTTGTTAAAACAATGGAAGAACTAGGAATAGGTCGTCCAAGTACATATGCGACAATTATGAGTAATATAAAAGATAGAGGATATGTAAATATAGTTGAAAAAAGATTCGCTCCAACAGATATTGGTATTGAGGTAACAGATAAATTACAAGTTTATTTTGAATCAATCATTAATGTTGAATATACTGCTAATATGGAAAATGATTTAGATAAAATCGCTGATGGAAATATAGTATGGTATGAAACTTTAAAAACATTTTATGATAAATTTGAACCATTACTTAAAGAAGCTTTTGATAATATGGAAAAAAAGGAAGCTGAAAAAACTGGGGAAGATTGTCCAAATTGTGGAAGTCCTTTAGTAATAAGAAAAGGAAGATATGGTGAATTTACAGCTTGTAGTAATTATCCAACTTGTAAATACATTAAACAAGATAAAAAAGCATTAGAGGAAAAAGAAGTTTGCAATTGTCCAAATTGTGAAGGAAAAATAGTAGAAAAAAAGAGTAGAAAAGGTAAACTTTTCTATGGATGTAATAATTATCCTGATTGTAAAACGGCATATTGGGATAAACCAACAGGAGAAAAATGTCCAAAATGCGAAAGTTTATTAACTGAAAAAAAAGATATTACTAAATGTAGTAGTTGTGATTATATCAAAGAATAAAAGTAATTATAAAAAATCAATATAATTGCTTTTTTTTTTATTTAAAATAATGTATAATTATATTAATAATAATCTTGGTGAGGAGATGTTACATGAATTCAGGAATTTATAGTTTAATAGCAAGAAATATTGATACTAATGAAGCTATTACTATTAAAATAAATGATGAATATGGAGAGACAAAAACAAAAATTAATATATCATCAATAGATAAATTTACTGTTTCTTCATTAAATAAAAAAGAATTAATAAAAAAATTAAACGATAGAGGAGATATTGATTTTTTTAATGCTGATTTATTTGTAATGTATAAATATGATAATGAATTGCATTATATAGATTTATTGTATAAAAGATTTGAACAAATGCCTGATTTATTAGAAATAAATGAAGAAGTTAAAATAAATGTAAATCATCCTTTATTTAAAAAATCTTTTGATAATTTTATAAAAGCAATAAATAATAAAGAAGCAAGACAATACTTTTTAAATGATTCAAGTATTAAAAATGATAAATTAAAAGAAAAAATAAGAGAATACTTTGAAAATAAACCAGTTGTTGGAACTAATGATAATTATCAAAGTTTCTATAAACATTTATTTATAGAATATTTAAAAATATATCGTACTTTTAGAAATTTAACATTATCAGCTGAAGATTTTAAATTCCCAGATTTAAAACGAGAAAGATCAGAAAAAAATAAACAAAGAAGAATAATGATTTTAGATAAAAAAATTGAATTATTAAATAAAGAACCAATTAATAATCAATCAGAATTGCCTATAAAAAAAGAAGAAACTTTTAAAAATTTATTAAATATTAAAGTTCCATCTGATTTTTATTTAGGAAATAAATCAACTTCATATAATAGTAAAACAATAGATGATGCTAAAACATGGAAAAATGAAAAAGAAGAATTAATAGAAAAAATTGATTTAGATGATTTGGCTTATTTAACAAATGATGAATTAGATGAATTAGGAATTGATAATGATTTCACTAAACAAATTAGAAAATAATTTGTTTTTTTTTGACATTTATTTTTTGCTAGTATATAATTTAATTGTAAGGTAGTGATTTATGGAAGAATTAATATGTAAATTTTTAAAATATTTAGAAATAGAAAAAAATTATTCTTTATATACTGTAAAAAACTATGAAGAAGACTTAAATGATTATAAATTATTTTTAAATAAAGAATCAATTAATATAAAACAAACTGATTATAAATTTATTAGAAATTACTTAACCAGTATGTTTAATAAAAAATATTCAAAAAAAACAATAGCTAGACATATAAGTACATTAAGAACATTTTATAAATATTTAATAAGAGAAAATATAATAAAAAATAATCCAATGACTTTAATATCTAATCCAAAAATGGATAAAAAATTACCAAACTTTTTATATTATGAAGAATTAGAAATATTATTAAATATTCCTGATAAATCAACTATTTTAGGATTAAGAGATGCATTTATACTAGAACTTTTATACTCAACTGGAATAAGAGTAAGTGAATTAATTAATATTAAATTAGAAGATATTAATCAAATAGATAAAAAAATACTTATATTAGGTAAAGGTAATAAAGAAAGATATGTTTTATATGGTAATTACTTAAAAGAATTATTAAAACTATATTTAGATAGTAGAAAAATAATTGTAAAAAACAACAATAATTTAATTATAAATAAATTTGGAAATCCAATAACAGATCGAGGTATTAGATTAATAATAGAAAATATTATTAAAAAAGGAGAACTTGATTATCATGTAAGTCCACATACACTAAGACATACATTTGCGACACATCTTTTAGAAAATGGAGCGGATTTAAAAACAGTGCAGGAATTACTTGGACATGAAAGTTTATCCACAACACAAATATATACACATGTAACTAATGAAAGATTAAGAAAAGTTTATTTGGATTGTCATCCAAGAGCGAGGAGATAAATATGGCGAAATTACATTTTAAATATGGAACAATGAATAGTGGGAAAAGTATTGATTTAATTAGAACAATATATAATTATGAAGAATTAGGTCATAGTGTTTTAATCATTAAACCAAGTATTGATACAAAAGGAGATAACTGTATTGAAACAAGAATTGGATTAAAAAGAAAAGTAGATATTTTATTAGATGAAGACGATATTATAGAAAATAAATTAACAAAAAATTTATCTTGTATATTTGTTGATGAAGCTCAATTTCTAACACCAAAACAAGTAGATGAATTATTTTTAATAACAAAAAAACTAGATATTCCAGTTATATGTTATGGTCTTAGAAACAATTTTTTAATGAAAGGTTTTAGTGGTTCAATTAGATTACTTGAAATCGCAGAAGAATTAGAGGAATTACCAACACTATGCAAATGCAAAAAAATAGCTCGTTATGTTGGAAGAAAAATTGATGGAAAATTTGTAAATATAGGAGAAGAAGTAGTAATAGATGGAGCAAATAATAATGTTGAATATGTTCCTCTATGTGGTGAATGTTATTTAAAATATGTTAGTAAAACAATAAAGTAATTAAAAATATATTAGTTGAATAAACTTAAATGGTTTGATATAATTATAGTAGTAGATGATAGGAGAAAAATTATGACAAAATATGTTTATTTATTTAGTGAAGGTAATAAAGAAATGCGTAATTTACTTGGTGGAAAAGGAGCTAATTTAGCTGAAATGACTAATATTGGTTTACCAGTTCCAAGAGGTTTTACTATTACAACAGAAGCTTGTAATAAATACTATAATGCAGGAAAAGTAATAGAAGAAGAAATTCAAAAAGAAATATTTTCTAAAATAGAAGAATTAGAAAAAATAACTGAAAAAACAATGGGAGATAAACATAATCCATTATTAGTTTCTGTAAGAAGTGGTGCTAGAGCTTCTATGCCTGGTATGATGGATACAGTTCTTAATTTAGGATTAAATGATGAAGTAGCAGAAAGTTTTTCTGTAGCAACTAATAATCCAAGATTTGTATATGATAGTTATAGAAGATTTATCCAAATGTTTGCAGATGTTGTAATGGGTTTTCCAAAAAGTTCATTTGAAAGATTATTTGATAAAATAAAAGAAGAAAAAAAGATAGAATTTGATACTCAACTAACAGCAGAAGATTTAAAAGAAGTAGTAAATATTTATAAAAATGAATATAAAAAACATGCAGGAACTGATTTTCCACAAGAACCTAAAATACAAATACTAGAAGCTGTAAAAGCAGTATTTAGAAGTTGGAATACAGATAGAGCAAACACATATCGTCGTTTAAATGATATTCCAAGTAGTTGGGGAACAGCTGTAAATATTCAAGAAATGGTTTATGGTAATAAAGGAGAAACATCAGGTACAGGGGTAGCATTTACAAGAAATCCAGCTACTGGTGAAAAGAAACTTTATGGTGAATATTTAATGAATGCACAAGGAGAAGATGTTGTTGCGGGAATTAGAACACCACAAGATATAAATACATTAAAAGAAATTATGCCTAATTGTTATGATGAATTTGTTAAAATAAATGCTATTTTAGAATCTCATTATAAAGATATGCAAGATATGGAATTTACAATTGAAGATGGTAAATTATTTATGTTACAAACTCGTAATGGAAAAAGAACTGCTGCCGCTGCATTACAAATTGCTGTTGATTTAGTTGAAGAAGAAATGATAACTAAAAGGGAAGCATTACTTAAAGTTGAACCAAAACAATTAGATCAATTGTTACATCCAAATTTTGATGATGAATCTTTACAAAATAGTAAAGTTATTGCAAAAGGACTTGCTGCTTCACCAGGTGCTGCAACAGGAAAAATATATTTTACTGCAGAAGATGTTATGAATGCTAATAAAGAAGGAATAAAAGATATTTTATTAGTAAGACTCGAAACATCTCCAGAAGATATTGAAGGTATGAATATTGCACATGGTATACTAACAGTTAGAGGTGGAATGACAAGTCATGCTGCTGTAGTTGCTCGTGGAATGGGTACTTGTTGTATTTGTGGATGTGGTGAACTTAAAATAGATGAATCAACTAAAACACTAACAACTAAAGATGGAACTGTTTATCATGAAGGAGACTTTATGAGTTTAGATGGTTCAACAGGTAATGTTTATGGTGAACAAATAAAAACAGTTTCTCCAACAATCAGTGGTAATTTTAAAAAATTCATGTCTTGGGCAGATGAATTCAAGACTTTACAAATAAGAACAAATGCTGATACTCCAAAAGATGCTATACAAGCTAGAGTATTTGGAGCAGAAGGAATTGGTCTTTGTAGAACAGAACACATGTTTTTTGAAGAAAAAAGAATATTTAATTTTAGAAGAATGATTTCTGCTGAAAGTGTTGAACAAAGAGAAGAAGCTTTAGAAAAAATTCTTCCATATCAAAGAGAAGATTTTGAAGGACTATTTACTGCAATGGAAGGATATCCTGTAGTAATTCGTTATTTAGATCCACCATTACATGAATTCTTACCTCATACAGATGAAGAAATTAAATTACTTGCAGAAAGTTTAGAAACAACTTTTGAACAATTAAAAAATAGAATTATATCTTTAAAAGAATTTAATCCAATGATGGGACATAGAGGTTGTAGATTAGCTATATCTTATCCAGAAATTGCTAAAATGCAAACAAGAGCTGTAATAGAAGCTGCTATTAACGTTAATAAAAAAGGTATTAAAGTAACACCTGAAATAATGATACCAATAGTTGGTGATGTTAATGAATTAAAATTTGTAAAAAATATTGTTACAAAAACAGCAGATGATATTATAAAACAAGCAGGTATTGATTTAAAATATCATGTTGGAACAATGATTGAAATTCCAAGAGCATGTGTAACAGCAGATGAAATTGCTAAAGAAGCAGAGTTTTTCTCTTTTGGAACAAATGATTTAACACAAATGACATATGGTTTTAGTCGTGATGATGCTGCTAAATTTTTAGAAGATTATTATAAAACTGGAATATTTGAATCTGATCCTTTCGCAAAAATTGATCAAACTGGTGTTGGTGAATTAATGAAAATTGCGGTTCAAAAAGGTAGATCAACTCGTCCTGATATTCATTTAGGAATTTGTGGTGAACATGGTGGTGAACCAAGTAGTATAGAATTTTGCCATAATATTGGTTTAAATTATGTATCTTGTTCTCCATTTAGAGTTCCAATTGCTAGACTTGCTGCAGCACAAGCGCAAATCCGCACTATGGAGAACAAATAGTCCGTACTCTAGTACGAATAAACCTTTATAAATAAAGGTTAAAATAAACTTAAAGATTTTATTGATATTTATATAAAAATACAATTTATGTAATAAATTTTAAAAAAGGAGACCAGAAATTTGAAATTCTGGTCTTTTTCTATAAAAAACACTGTTTTTTGCGACAATATTTTTGTGATTTTAAATTACGATAAGTAGTTGCAAATGATTATTTATAATTAATTATTATAAAATAGAGCTAAGGTCAAACTTAGTTCTTTTTATATATAAAAAAAGAAAGGAGATTAATTATGAAATATACTTATTTAAAACCTGATCTTGAAAACTTATCTCAAGGAGCAAGGATAGCTTATGTAAGACAACTTAGAAGGATGACTCAAGATGAAGTATCAAGCAAATTAGGTTTAACTGGAGAATGTAAAAGAAGAAGTATGACCAGATATGAAAGAGGTGATAGAATTCCTAAACCTGAAAGACTCGAAGAAATAGCTAGAATATTTAATGTTAATGTTAAATGTCTAGAAGAATATAATTTTAGAAAAATAGAAGATATAATCTATCAATTGTTATGGATGGATGAAATGTATCCTAGAATGAATATTGAATTAAACATTGATTCATATTATCCATCTGCAAAGAATGAAAAGATAAATAAATTTATTAATGAATGGAAAGAAATAAAAGAAAGAAGATTAAACCATGAAATAACATATGAAGAATATATTGAATGGAAACTTCAATATGAATTTAAAGAAAGAGAGTAAAATAATGAAAATAGTTAAATTAAAATTATGTGATATAGTTCCGTTTGAAAGTCATCCATTTAAAGTTTTACAAAACGAGTCATTTAATGAATTGAAAAATAGTATAAAAGAAAATGGATTATTAGAACCACTTCTAGTTAGAATAAAAGAAGATAGAATATATGAACTTATATCAGGACACAGAAGAAAACTTGCATTAGAACTAAATGAAATAAAAGAAGCTTATTGTTACGTAGAAGAGTTATCAGATGAAGAAGCGATTATTAAAATGGTTGATTCTAATATTTATAGAGAAAAGATATTACCTAGCGAAAAAGCATTTGCATATAAAATGAAATTAGATGCAATCAAACACCAAGGTAAAAAAAACAAACTTGTACCCAAGATGGGCACAAGTTAAAGTCGACTGACTATATAGGAAAGGTACTTGGAGATTCTAGAGAACAAGTAAGAAGATTTATTAGATTAACTTATCTAATACCTGAATTATTACAACTAGTAGACAATTCATTTATATATGATAAAAATAATACATTAAAGTTAGGATTAACTACAGCAGTAGAATTATCCTATTTAAATATTGATGAGCAAAACCTACTTTATTATGTAATAGGATATGTGGATGCAACTCCAAACAGAGCGCAATCAATAAGAATTAGAAATATGTTTTTAAAAGATAAAGTTACATTTGATAAATTAGAAAAAATATTATCAGAAGAAAAAGGTAATCAGCATGAGCAGATATCGTTTAATAAAAATAATATTGAAAAAGCATTACCAAAAAAACTTTTAAAAAGAGATAAAAGATATATTGAAGAATATATTATTGAAGCAATTAAAAAATATGAAAAAAGATGATATAATGTATTTAGGTGATAAAAATATGGAAATAATTGAATATGATGAAAAAGATTTAGAAACTATCGACAAAGAAAAATATAATTTTCAATCTTTGGCCCCTATGATGGAAAAAAACAAAGATAATGAAATCTATTATCAAGCCTTATCTCATGCAATAGATGATTTAAATAACAAAGATATTGCTGTAACTGGGGTATATGGTTCAGGAAAGAGTAGTATTTTGAAAAGCTATTTTAATGAGCATGAAAATAAAAAAACTCTCTTTATATCATTAGGCTCTTTTAATATTTTAAAAGATAAGAATAATGTAATAGAAAAAAAATCTGATGATATTCATGTTCCTAATGATGTTCCTGTTCCTGAGGAAAATCCGGGATGTGAAATGAATTCAAGTGAAATAAGCAATCAAATTCTTGAAAAAAGCATATTACAACAATTATTATATACAGTAAAGGAAACTGATGTACCTTTATCCAAATTTAAACGTATTTCTAAGTCAGATGATATTAAATGGAATTCATGTAATAAAGTTTTGCAAGTTTATTCTTTGTTATTTTTGTTAATTTTTTGTTTAATGTTTTTTATAAATCCTATATCATTGTTAGAATTGCTTAAAAATATTTGTAACTATAAATCGATTATTTTCATAGTAATTGTTTGTTTTATAATAGGTTACTTTTTATCATTAAAAATATTTTCGTATTGTAAAAAAAATATTATATTATCTAAAATAAAAATTAAAGATGCAGAAATTGAATTATCCTCTACTAACGAATCTGTTTTTAATAAATATCTAGACGAAATACTGTATTTTTTCGAAGTAACAGAATATGATGTTTTAGTAATTGAAGATTTAGACAGACATGAAAATATAGAATTCATATTTTCTAAATTAAAAGAACTTAATCAGATTTTGAATAATTCAAAGCAAGTTAATAAGAGAATAGTATTTATATATGCAGTTAGAGATAATCTATTTAAAACATTTGAGGAAAGAACCAAATTTTTTGATTTTATTATTCCAATTTTGCCTATTTCATCTAATTCCAATTCGAACGAGCGATTAAATGAATTGTTTGGAAGTTTGGAAGACAAAACCAAGGCACCTTCAGCTGAATGTATAAAAGATATTTATTTTTATATAAGTGACATGAGGACCATAAAAAATATTTTTAATGAGTATTTGATATATATTAATAGAATCAATCTTGAACATATAAATAATGATAGATTATTTTCTATGATATTATATAAGAATATTTATCCAGAAAAATTTTATAATCTTCAACAAAATAAAGGAAAAATATTTGATATTTTTGAAAATAAAAATAGTAATATTAAAAAGTGCATTATTAATTTAGATAATAATATACTTGAATATAATAATGAGATAAAAGATATAAAGAATGAACATTTAACAAATAATATAGAATTGAAAAGGTTATTATTATATAGCTATAATAAAATTATAAATCCTCATAATATTTTAACTATAAAATCTGATGGTAGTCAGTATACGGCAGAACAATTTTTTAATGAAGAATTTGATTTTATATCTTTTCTAGAAGGTACAATTTCAATAGTATGCAATCAAAGTTCATTTCCTTCCGATATTACTTTAAATGAAGATTCTATTTTTAATCAAATTTCAAAAGAAAAATTTAAAGATAGGTTTGAAGTTATAGAAAAAATGCAACAAACTAGCTTGAAAGAAATTTCTGATAATATTGAGAAGTTAGAAAAGGAGAAACAATCCATTTACAAACTAAGTTTGGCAGAGTTAATTCAGAAATATAATTTTGAAATTTTCACTAACATTTCTAGTGAAAGTTGCTCAGAAGATTTAGAAAACTTTTTGATTAAAAGAGGATATATAGATGAAACCTATAAAGATTATATAAATATATTTATAGAAGGTAATTTATCAAGAAGAGATAAAGATTATATTCTTTTAATAAAAAATGATCGTAATGTTGATGAAAATACTTTCGATTATAACTTTGATAATGTAAATAACGTTGTGAATGAGCTTACAAAAAAAGATTTTGAAAGTGATTTAATATATAATAATGAAATAATCACACAGATCATAAAAACTAAAGAAAATGTTGATTATATTTTTAATGAAGTAACCGACAACGTCACAAATTTTATTTTCAAATATGATGATATACAAGTGAATAATGAGTTTAAATTATTCATCTTAAATAAACAACCAAATTTTATTGAAAAAATTATAGAAATAATGCCACAGTCTGGAGTACATTGGATAAATGAATTTTTAAACCATGAAAAGTATATTGAAAGACTAAATGTTTCTAGTAAAAAAGTATTGATTGAATTTTTGAATTCTTTTTCTGATGAGAAGAGTCTAATTTATTTTAATGAAAATCAAATTTTGGCATTAAAAAAGCTAAATATTAAATTCAAAAAATATGTTGGTAATAAAATTAAAAAAGTATACGAAAACGAACTATATGAGCTAAATCAATTAATGATAAAATTAGTTTTAGATTTTCATAATGTCGACTTAACTAATTATGAAATAAAGAACTATACAGTAATAGTACGAAGCGGAGTGGAATTATTAGTAAAACATTTGAAATCAAATTTTAGTGAATATATGTCAGAATGTTATTCGAATTTAACGAATCAAGAAGATGATATAGAATTAATAATCGAATTATTAAATGATATTTCAATTATGACTAATGAACTTTCCACAAAGATTATATTTAAAGAAAAATTTACTATTACAAATATTTTGGATATTGAAAATGAAGAATTATATGATGGTATTTTTGAGAACGATAAGATATTGCCACATTTTGAAAATATTTACCAGTTTTATCGTTTGAGAGATAACACTATTAACGATATACTTAATAATTTTATAAAAAACAATATTGATATAATTATTATCAATAGTGAGTTAAGTTTGATTCCTAGCAAATTAGATGATTTTAAAAATGACAATAATTTTAAAAATGATTTGCTATTATTAAAATGTATTGAAATATCTCAAAAAATTAAATTATTAACATTGTTTGAAACAAGTTTTGAAGATATAAACGAAATTGTAGATCAATTAGATTTGCGATTGAGCTATTTTATAGCTATGAATAGTGACATTTTAGAGGATAACAAAGAAATTTATGTAAGTATATTAAAATCAGTCAATGTTCAAACAGAAGAAAAACAAAAATTATTAATTAAAATATTGGAAAGTAATTTAGCTTATAATGAGTATTTTGATTCTATTTCACTAGGCTATGAAAAATTGAAATTGCCAATTGGTGGCAAAGTTAAATTAGATGATAATATAAATAATCATAAAATAGTTGAGCTAATTGATGGAAAAAGCGATAGTCCTATTTCTACCTATGGTGTAAAAGAAGATAAGATAGTAATTAATTTAAAAAGGGCAAGATAATATATATGAATTAAATTTACTTATTTTATTATTTATATGTTTTTACACAATTATTAAAGGTTACAGTCTAAATTAAAAGAAAAATAATTCAGCTATAATTTTAAAATAAATTTTATTTTAAAATTATGATATAATAATGCTAGAAAGGTAGAAGTCATTAGTCAAAATTTATATAAAGATTAATTATCCTGCCGAACAACAATGTGGTACAAGCGCAAATCCGCTCTATGGAGAACAAATAGTCCGTACTTAAGTACTAATAAACCTTCATAAATAAAGGTAAAAATAAAATTAAAAATTATTTTATAATAGTATCAATTTATGCTGAATAATATAGATAACAATCATATATTAATTTGTTAAAAGGAGAAAAGATTATGAATAAATCATATAAGTTTATTTTAATAGTTATTGTAATTCTTATTGGATTAATTCTAATTGATACATTGCAGGCAAAATTATTAAAACATAGTCCATTCATTAGTTGGAAAGAAAATTTAGAAGCTAAAGATAGTTACGTAGATAGAGGAATTTTAATGGACACATATTACTGTGTTAAAGAAAAGAATATGGTTGAAGTGAGTTGGCATTTGAAAACAACTAATTTTACTTGTTTTGAAGCTTCTACTAATGAATCTGATGGTGGATGGTATATTGGTGCCTCATATTCTATTGATAATCTATCAATGCAAATAAAAGAAGGAACTTTAACAAATAAAAGTTTAACCTTAGTTATTAAGGATTCGACAAACGAAAAATATTTTTTCGGACAAGAGTTTTATCTTGAAAAACAAACTAATAATGTATGGTCTAAGGTAAAAAAAGTTCATACTGATTATGCCTTTAATCAAATGGCATATTATGCAGATAATAAAGAATTAGAATTAAAACAAGATTGGGACTATATATATGGAACCTTAGAAAAGGGGACATATAGATTAGTGAAAAAAGTATTTAAAAATTCTGATATACCAGTAACTGAAGAAAAAATAAAACTTATTTCAGTAGATTTTGAAATAAAATAGCAAATTAAAATTATACTTTAAGATATAAATAATTTAATATTTATATCTTTTTTTAATGTTGCATATATAGAACAATATTGTTATAATGAAAATGGTGATAATAATGAATAGTAATAATAATTTTGAACTTGAAGAAAAATTATATCAAGAATTTAATTATGATTTTACATGTTTAAGACATAAACTAGGTTTAACACAACAAGATATGGCAGATAAATCTAATGTACTTCGAGATAAAATAGCTAAAATAGAAAGAGGTATATATCCTCCAAATATAAAAAGCTTAATTAAAATTTTAGGCCCTTTGGGATATACAATAAAAATAGAAAAAATAGATTTGGAGGACTAAATGAATCAAATAATAGAAAAAGAAATATTAGTAGAAGATATGATTTTTGAATTAAGAGGAGTACAAGTAATGCTTGATAGTGATATTGCAAGTTTATATCAAGTTGAGACAAAAAGAATAAATGAAGCCGTAAAAAATAATAAAGAAAAGTTTCCAGAAAGATATTGCTTTCAAGTTGATAATGATGAATATAAAGATTTGAGGTCGAAATTTTCGACTTCAAGTTTAGAGAATGGATATGGTGGTAGAAGATATAATCCTAGAGTTTTTACTGAGCATGGTTTATATATGTAGCAACTATATTAAAATCCGATGTAGCTACACAAGTAACAATGGCAATAATGGATACTTTTGTTAAGATGAGGCATTATATTAATTTTAATAAAAGCATTTTGCCTCATAGAGTAATGCTTTTAGAAGATAGGATAAATGAAAACGAAAAAAAGATTAATGAATTATTTGATAAATTTGATCCTAAAGATATTGCTAAAAAATTAATAATATTTAATGGAGAAATATTTAAAGCATATTATATTATTGAAACTATCTTTGATAGTGCAAAAGAGGAAATTATAATAATTGATAATTATGCTAACAAGGAATTATTAATGGAACTTTCTAAATATAACAAAAAAACTATTATAGTGTCTAAAAATGTTGATGAAGTCTTAATTAAAAAATATAAGCAAGAATTTAAAAATATTGAATTTATTTATAATGATAAATTTCATGATAGGTTTATGATTATAGATAGAAAACAACTATATTCTTGCGGAGCTTCATTTAAAGATTTAGGAAATAAATGCTCTGCTATAAATTTAATAGAAGAAAAAGTATTTCTTGATATTATTATAGAAAAATTATTTAATAATTAATATAATGATAAAGATTAGATAATTTGAGAGAGATAAGAAATATTAATAGATAATTATGCAGGTAAAGAATTATTAGATATTTTAAAAAATATTTTTTGTTTCAAAAAACATAGATAATGTACTTAAAAATAAATATAGTAAAAAATATAATAATGTAGTATTTATGAATAATAATTTATTCCAAGATAGATTTATAATAGTTGCAAGAAATAAATTATATACTTGTGGAGCAAGTTTTAAAGATTTTGGGAAGAAATTTTTTGCAATAAACGAGTTTAATGATACAAATTATTTATTGTTTAGGTTACACTAATATTAGATGTGGTACAATCAATAAAAGAAACTTTTTAAATTAATATAAAAAAAAGATGTTAACAATTGTTTAATATCTTTTTTTATTATATACTAAATTTAGGTGATAATATGAAGATAAATAACAATCAAAACAATATTAATATATATGAACATGAAATAAAGAATATATATATAAGGATAATATATGAATTTAAATAGTGTAATTTTTATAGATAGTCTTCCTAAAATAGATCTTCATGGTTATGACAGGGAAACAGCTCGAGTTAGTATTAATGATTTTATAAAGGATAATAAAAGATCAGGAAAAAGTATTTTTGTAATAGTTCATGGTAATGGAAGTGGAATTTTAAAAGATACTACACAAAAAGTATTGAAAAGTAGTAAAGATGTCATTGAATATCAAATAAGATATAACAATACAGGGTGTACTATTGTTCGTATCAAAATTTGACAAAAATCACTTTTTATGGTAATATTAAATTATCAACAAAGAAGAAAACCTTTGGAAAATAAAGGAAAAAACATATTATATGAAAAATTTATAACAAAAATCAAAGAAAGTATTGACATCTATTAAGTGATATGTTATTATAGGCGACATAAATTCAAAAAGGGGGAATAATTTATGTATACCGAAACAAGAAACAATTTTTCAATAAGAGATTTAGTTTTACAATTCTTATTTGTAGCTTTATTTATATTTATATTAATATGGCTATTTCCAATGAAGAGTGATTTAAAGGATGCAGTAGCGTCTGCAAATAACTCAAATACTGATTTATCAGTAATTTATGACAAGATATTTAATGAAAATATTCTTGCTATGAAAGAATCAGCTCAAAGTTATTTTACAACATCTAGATTACCACAAAAGGTAGGAGATAAAGTAAAAATAACATTAGGAGACATGCTTGATAAAAAAATCATATTACCATTTGGAGACAAAGACGGTAAACAATGTGATTTAGATGAATCATATGTTGAAATAACTAAAAAAGACGATGAATTCGTTATGAAAGTTAATTTAAAATGTGGAGAAGAAGAAAACTATTTAATAGTTTATATGGGATGTTATGATTATTGTAAAGAAACACTATGTGAAAAGAAAACATCAGTAGCAAAAATCTATTCAGCTAAAACTAAAAAAATAGTAGCAATTAAAAAACCAAACAAAACAACAATTGTTATTAACAATACAAATACAAATACAAACACAGTAATAGTTACACCACAACAACCTGTAGTGCCAACAAATCCAACATATAGTTATTTGTATGAATATCAAAAAATTTCTGATGGAAGTTCTAATTTTACAAGTTGGTCAGATTGGTCAACAACACCAGTAACTCCAACAGATACAAGAGAAGTAAATACAAAAACTGAAACTGAAACTGTAATAGCAGGTTATAATACAAAAGAAATAGTTGATAAAACCAAAAAAATATTTGAAGTAATTCAAGTACCAATTGGATATAAAAATGTAACATCATGTATTTTATATAATGTTTCTTCAACAATTACAGGATATAGTGAAAGTTATATAGGAATGCAAAAATTCTCATCATTACAAAATAGTACAGCAACAATTAGATATGAATTAGTAGGTACTTATAATTGGTATTGTGAAGGAACTTGTACAGCAGGTAAAACTTTTGTTTACAGAGTTTACCAAAAAACACCTATTACTTCAACAGGTTATAGTTGTGCAAGATATAGTACTATTACAACAGTAATTTTAGGAAATCAAACTATATTAACAGGTTATGGTACATCAACTGTTTCAGAACCTTATTATAGAGATGTAAATACTACATATTATAGTTATAGAACAAGAATCACAGCACCAGGAACAATTGACTTAAAATGGAGTACTTATAATGATACATCATTATTAAATAGTGGTTATAATTACACAGGAAACAGTAAAATGATTCAAACTAAATAATATTTTAAAATATAATACATAGAAAAGGGGTATTTTATATGAAAAAATTAAAAATTTACACTACTAGAAAACAATATAATAAATTTAAGTTAGTACTTGGTAGTGGATTTCTTCTAGGAGTTGGTACTGTATCATTAGCATTAGGATTATCATCTTGTTCAAAAAATAATTCTGATATTAATACTACTGTAGATACAAATACAGAACAAGATGTTGTAACTACAACAGAAAGTCAAGTTCAACCAACAATAGAAAATAATGCTGAAATAGATAGTCTTCAAATTGATATAACAAATTTAATTAATGAAGAAATTTTATCTAATGGTGTTATTAATATAACTGAAGATAATAAAAAAGATGAAGTTGAATTAATTACTAATGCTTATATTACAATTAATGCTTCTGATTTATCTGCAAAATCATTGGGTAGTTTAGATCAAGATGGTGAATTAATTTCAGCAGAAATGACAGAAGACTATATGAATTTTGTAGTATCTTTATCTAACTCAATTGTTATTTCTGATAAAGATACAGTTATTGATAGTTCAAGTTTATTTGCAAAAGATGATCAAGGTAATATAATTGATCAAAATGATTATGAATTTTTACAAAATTATTTAAATACAGTTGCTGATTATAATCAAGCAATTAAAGATGGAGATAAAGCTTTAAGCGATGAAAAATTTGCTCAATTAAATTCTATAAAGGATTCAATTTTAACAGATACAAATATTACAAAAGATATTAACTTATCAACTCTTTATATAGTTGTTGATAGTATGTTATTAGTTCCAAATCTTGCCACATCAGATGAAACAAAAGCACAACTTATTAATTCTATTGAAGAAGCTTGTGAAAATAAAATCACAACAAATGAAGAAGTTGATAATACGATGGATACTGAAGCTTCACAAGGAAGTTATGAAAGTAGATTTTTATCATCAACAGATAAATTATTAAAAGCTGTATTAGATAAAGCATCTGAATTTAGAAGTGAATCTGAAATTAAATATAGTTATTCAAATGTAATAAGTAATATTATGAGTAAAATTGATTTATCAAAATATAAAGCTCCAGTTATTACATATGTAGAACAAGAAATTGATAAACAACAAAAAATATCTGATAGTAAAAGTAATGCTACTATAGGTGATACTACAACAAAAACAGCTGCACCAGGAGATATTCCAGCAAATCAAATAGTAGAAGAAACAGTAGTAATAACTGATACAACAAAAGATGCTAATGAGATACCATTAACAGAAGCTGAATTGCAAGAAGCACATAATAAGGGTGATGAGGATGCAAGAAATGATTATATAAGTGGTATTCCTCAAAATCCAAATCCATCAGTAGCTGGTAAATCAGCTGAATGGAATAAAGAATATGCTAGCAGTTATAATACAACATATAGTGGTTTCTTAATAAGAGAAAAAGAATTAGAACAACAAGGACAACCTGTAGAATTTTCTTATAATTATAGTGAATTACAAATATTAAATGATTTGAAATCAATGTTTGCAGATATAGGTTTAACTTTTGACGAACCATATTATGCACAAGTAAAAGAAGATTGTTTAAATGAAGGTAGTGTAAAAACAATGTAGAGTGAGTAATCACTCTTTTTTTGTTTTATTGACAATAAATTTTAATTATGCTATCATTTAGTTACACTATACTTGGACACAAGGGGGATGTTTTGTGAAAATTATAGTATAAATAGAATAAATATAAAGAGTACTTATTATAGTTGTTAAACAGTAAACAAGTATATATTTTTATTAAACTATGGTTATAATTATAGAGAAAAAAATAAATTAGCAAAGGGGAAATTTATATGATAAAATTATACATGTCTAGAGAAAAATATAATAAATATAAGTTAGTAGTAGGTAGAGGACTTCTTTTGTTAGGTATTTCTGGAACAATCGCAGTAGGCTTATCAGCTTATTCAAAAAATATGTCAGATAATAATAATAATAATAATGTAGATATGAATACAGAACAAGATGTTGTAACTACGACAGAAAGTCAAGTTCAACCAACAACAGAAAGTCAAGTTCAACCAACAACAGAAAATAATGCTGAAATAGATAGTCTTCAAAATGATATAACAAATTTAATGAATGAAGAAATTTTATCTAATGGTGTTATTAATATAACTGAAGAAAGTAAAAAAGATGAAGTTGAATTAATTACTAATGCTTATATTACAATTAATGCTTCTGATATATCTGCAAAATCAATAGGTAGTTTAGATCAAGATGGTGAATTTTTATCATCAGAAATGACAGAAGACTATTTGTGTTTTGTAGAATCATTATCTAACTCAATTGCTATTTCTGATAAAGAAACAGTAATTAACAGTACAAGTTTATTTGCAAAAGATGATCAAGGTAATATACTTAATCAAAATGATTATGAATTTTTACAAAATTATTTAAATACAGTTGCTGATTATAATCAAGCAATTAAAGATGGAGATAAAGTTTTAAGCGATGAAAAATTTGCTCAATTAAATTCAATAAAGGATATAATTTTAACAGATAAAAATATTACAACAGATATTAATTCATCAACTCTTTATATGGTTGTTGATAGTATGTTACATGTTCCAAATCTTGTTAAATCAGAAGAAACAAAAGCACAACTTATTAATTATTTAGAAGAAACTTGTGAAAATAAAATCACAACAAATGAAGAAGTTGATAATACAGTGAATAATGATGCTTCACAAGGAAGTTATGGAAGTAGCTTTTCATCATTAACTGATAAATTAAAAGCTATTTTAGATAAAGCATCTGAATTTAGAAATGGTTCTGATAGTAAATATAGTTATTCAAATGTAATTAGTATTATTATGAGTAAAATAGATTTATCAAAATATAAAGCCCCAGTTACAACATTTGTTGAACAAGAATCTGATAAACAACAAAAAACATCTGATAGCGAAAGTAATTCTACTGTAGTTAAAAATAAAGAAACTAAAGTAGAATCAGAATCTAATCAAACAAATCAAAATGTCGAAGGTACAACAGAATATGTTTATTTAGAGGATGATGTAATTGAAGAATTAACAGATGCTGAACGTAAGGAAGCAAATGATGCTGGTATTGCTCAAGCTAAATCTGATTATCAAAATGGTGTTAGAAATTCAAATCCATTGGTAGGTGGAAAAACATCTGATTGGAATTATATATATTCTGCTGCTTATAATATAGAATATAATGATAGATTACAAGAAGAACAAGAACAAGAACAAGAATTAGAACAACAACAAGCAGAACAACCAGTTGAATTATCATATAATAATAGTGAATTACAAATATTAAATGATTTGAAATCAATGTTTTCAAATATAGGTTTAACTTTTGAAGAATCATATTATGCACAAGTACAAGAAGATAGTGTAAAAACAATGTAGAGTGAGTAATCACTCTTTTTCTTTTATTGACAAAGAAATTTTATTATGTTATTATTTAAGTACACTATACTTGAACACAAGGGGGCTAATACTATGAAGGATACATATTTATTTGATTATGTAAATGAAAATGAATTTCATAAACTTGAAAGATCATTAAAAAAATATAATATGTTAGCATATAAAAAATTATATTTTGAATTTTATCCAAGTTTAAAAGAAGGATCTTTTGTTGGTGAAATTATTGCAACAAATAATGAAAAAGAAACAATAACTTATGAATTAAAACTTCCTACAGATGTATTATTTTCAAAAGTACATGGTGATATAAAATTACATTATATCGTATATAAAAAAGAACAAATAATTATGTTAAATAAATTAACTCCAGAAGATATATTAAGTGAAGGACATCAATCAGAATTAGTAACATATAAAGGTGTTATGGTTTCAAAACAACATTCAGATAAAGATTTATTTAAAATAAATTTATTAAATATGATTGAAAGATAAAAAAAACATTTAAAATTTAAATGTTTTTTTATATTTTTATTTCTATAACTCTTCCTTTTTCTTCATACTGTCTATATTTTATTCCACAAGTATCAAATATTTTTTTAGAAACAATATTACCTTCAGTATTACAATATTTATCTGAATAATAAACTACTTCTTTAATTCCAGATTGAACAATTGCTTTAGCGCATTCGTTACAAGGGAATAAATCAACATAAATAGTTGAATCTTTAAAATCTTTTTTACTACCTGAGTAATTTACAATAGCGTTTGCTTCAGCATGACATACATAAGCATATTTACTATCTACAAAACTACCATCACGATTCCAAGGCATATCATCATCATCAAAACCAATAGGCGCACCATTGTAGCCCATACTTAGTACCTTTTTATCACTTGAAACAATACAAGCTCCAACTTGAGTGCTTGGATCTTTACTTCTTTGAGCCATAATTTGTGCTAGTCCCATAAAGCAAGTATCCCAATCAATATAATCTGTTCTTTTATCCATAGAAAACCTCCTAAATATATTATAACTATTTAAATTAAATAAGTAAATAAAAAACTACTCAATTGAGTAGTATAATTTCAATGGTGCGGGTGAAGGGACTTGAACCCCCATGCCTTGCGGCACTAGATCCTAAGTCTAGCGCGTCTGCCAATTTCGCCACACCCGCGTGGTGGACCTTGTAGGACTCGAACCTACGACCGTCCGGTTATGAGCCGGATGCTCTAACCAACTGAGCTAAAGGTCCATCTGCAGTACTAATATATAATATCATATTATTTTTTTTTTTGCAATATTATTTTTTTATTTTTATAACAAAAATAAAATATTGTTATCAATATTTCTTTATGTTATAATACTGTTAGGTGATAAATATGAAATTATATAATACTTTAACAAAAAAAATAGAAGAATTTGTTCCAATAAGTGATAAAGAAGTAAGACTTTATACATGTGGTCCTACAGTATATAATTATGCTCATATAGGAAATCTTAGAACTTATATATCAGAAGATATTTTAGAAAAAACACTAAATTATATTGGTTATAATGTTAAAAGATGTATGAATATTACTGATGTTGGTCATTTAGTAAGTGATGCTGATAGTGGTGAAGATAAAATGAATGTTGCTGCTAAAAGAGAGAAAAAATCAGTATTAGATATAGCTCGTTTTTATACAGAAAAGTTTTTTGAAGATACAACTAAATTAAATATAAAAAAACCAGAAATAGTAAGTAATGCTACTGATAATATAGATGAATATATTAAAATGATAACAAAATTAATACAAGATGGATATGCTTATCAAGCAGATGGAAACATATTTTTTGATACAGAAAAATATTCAAATTATTATGAATTATCAGGACGAAATAAAGAAGAATTATTAGTTGCTGTTAGAGATAATGTAGAAGAAGATATGAACAAAAAAAATCCAGCTGATTTTGGACTTTGGTTTACTAACTCAAAATTTGATAATCAAGAATTAAAATGGGATTCACCTTGGGGAGTAGGTTATCCAGGATGGCATATTGAATGTTCTTGTATTTCAATTAAATATTTAGGAGAATACTTAGATATTCATTGTGGTGCTATAGATTCAATATTCCCTCATCATACAAATGAGATAGCTCAATCGGAGTGTTTTCTAGAACATAAATGGTGTAACTACTGGGTTCATATGGAATTTTTAAATGATTTATCAGGAAAAATGAGTAAATCAAAAGGTAATTTTTTAACAGTTTCTTTATTAGAAGAAAAGGGTTATAATCCATTAGAATATAGATATTTTTGTTTAGGTTCACATTACCGTAAACAATTATCTTTCTCATATGACACTCTAGATTTAGCAGCTTCTGCATATCAAAAATTAATTAGTAAAATTAGAGTTATTAAAGATAATCAAATAGGAGAATTAAACAAATCAAAAATAGAAGAATATAATAATGAATTTTGTTCTGCTTTAGAAAACGATTTAAATACCGCAACAGCGATTACAATATTATATGATGTAATAAAAGATAATGAATTATCAAATAAATCAAAAATATATTTATTAGAAAAATTTGATAGTGTTTTATCACTAGATTTATTAGTTGATAAAACAAAAAAAATAGATAAAGATTTAGAAAAATATATTATAGAAAAAATAGAAGAACGTTTAATCGCAAAAAGCAACAAAGATTATGCCAAAGCAGATAGTATAAGAAAAGAATTAGAAGAACAAGGAATTATATTAAAAGATAGTAAAGATAAAACAGATTACGAATTAATCTAATTTGTAAAGTAGTAAGAAATACTTACTATTTTTTTGTTTAAATGATATAATAAAAACAGGTGATTTTATGTATGGATATATAATAGGAAATGTAAAAAAAATAGATAGTAGTTATATTATATTAGAGAATAATAAGATAGGTTATTTAATATATACTGCTAATCCTTATTCTTTTAATTTGGATGAAGAGTATATGATATACATTTATCAAAATGTAAGAGAAGATGAAATAAGTTTATATGGGTTTAAAACAAGTGATGAAAAAGATTTGTTTTTAAAATTAATTGGAGTTAAAGGTCTTGGTTGTAAAATGGCTTTACCAATTATTGCTTCTAGTTCAATTTCAGGAATTGTAGACGCTATTGAAAGAGAAAATATATTGTATTTAAAAAAATTTCCAAAAATAGGAGATAAAGTAGCAAGACAAATCATTCTAGATTTAAAAGGAAAACTTGTTAGTAAAGAAGATACAATAAAACCAATTATAAATGAAGAATTAGTAGAAGCTTTAAAATCTTTAGGTTATAAAAACCAAGATATTAATAAAGTAATACCAAAAATTTCAGTTGAAATATCAATTGAAAACCAAATAAAAGAAGCATTAAAATTATTGTTAAAATAGGAGGCTTTTTATGGATGAAAGAATAGTAACAAAACATGTATTAGAAGAAGATAATTTTGAAAAATCTATAAGACCAGATAGTATTGATGAATATATTGGACAAACTGAAGTAAAAGAAAATTTAAGTATTTATATAAAAGCTGCTAAAATGAGAGATGAATCATTAGATCATGTATTATTATATGGACCACCAGGACTTGGAAAAACAACTCTAGCGTATATAATAGCTAATGAACTTGGAACAAATATAAAGACAGCTAGTGGACCAACTATAGAAAAAAGTGGTGATTTAGCGGCTATACTTTCAACTCTTGAACCAGGTGATGTTTTATTCATTGATGAAATCCATCGTATGCCAAGGTATATAGAAGAAATATTATATCCAGCTATGGAAGATTTTAAACTAGATATAATTGTTGGAAGTGATTCAACAAGTAGAAATATAAGAATTGATTTACCACCTTTTACATTAGTAGGTGCGACAACAAGATTAGGTGATTTAACTAGTCCTTTAAGAGATAGATTTGGTATTAGTTCAAAATTAGAATTTTATACAACAGAAGAATTATCTAAAATTGTAAAAAGAACTTCAAGAGTACTTGAATGTACAATAGATGATGAAGCTGCTTTTGAACTAGCTAGAAGAAGTAGAGGAACACCAAGAATAGTAAATCGTTTATTTAAAAGAGTAAGAGATTTTGCTCTTGTAATGGGAAATGGAACAGTTGATTTAGAAATAACAAAAGTAGCGTTAGATAAATTAAAAGTTGATAAATTAGGATTAGATAATACAGATTATAATTTACTAACATCTATTATTGAAAAATTTGGTGGAGGACCAGTTGGTATAGAAGCAATAGCTTCATCAATAGGTGAAGAACAATCAACAATAGAAGATGTATATGAACCTTATTTATTACAAAATGGTTTTATTAAAAGAACAAGTAGAGGTAGAGTTGTTACTGATAAAACTTATGAACATTTAGGAATAGAAAAATAGAATTGAAGTGATAATATGAAAACAGAAGATTTTGATTTTGATTTACCAACCGATTTAATAGCGCAAACACCTATTAAAGATAGAGATCATTCAAAGATGCTAGTGCTTGATAAAAATACAGGTAATATTGAACACAAACATTTTAATAATATAATTGAATATTTAAATAAAGATGATGTACTTGTTTTAAATGATACAAAAGTATTACCCGCAAGACTTTATGGTACAAAAGAAGAAACAGAAGCTTTAATTGAAATATTAATGTTAAAAGAAACAAATCCAGATACTTGGGAATGTTTAACAAAACCAGCTAAAAGAGTAAAAATAGATACATTAATTTCTTTTGGAGATGGAAGATTAAAAGCAAGATGTATTGATATAAAAGAAGAAGGAATAAGAGTATTTAAACTAGAATATGAAGGTATATTATATGAGATACTAGATAGTTTAGGAGAAATGCCATTACCTCCATATATTCATGAAAAATTAGAAGACAAAGATAGATATCAAACTGTATACGCTAAAAATGTCGGAAGTGCTGCAGCTCCAACCGCAGGGCTACATTTTACAAATGAATTATTAAAAGAAATAGAAAAAAAAGGAATAAAAATTGTATATGTTACTCTACATGTAGGTCTTGGAACATTTAGACCAGTTAATGTAGAAGATGTTACAACACATAAAATGCATAGTGAATTTTATATGATAGATAAAGAAAGTGCTGAAGTTTTAAATCTTGCTAAAAAAAATAGCAACAAAATTATTAGTGTAGGAACAACTTCAACAAGAACATTAGAAACTATAATTAATTTATATGGTGAATTTAAAGAATGTAGTGGATGGACAGAAATATTTATTTATCCAGGATACAAATTTAAAGCAATTGATAATTTAATAACTAATTTCCATTTACCAAAATCAACACTTGTTATGTTAGTAAGTGCTCTAGCGGGAAAAGAAAATATTATGAACGCATATCATGAAGCTATTAAAGAAAGGTATAGATTTTTCTCATTTGGAGATTCTATGTTTATAAAATAATGGATGATTTTGAAAAATTATTTCTTTCAATTGAAAAACATATTAAAAATTCATCTATTAATATTGATGATATTAAACTGATAAAGAAATTAAATCAAATAATAATTAACAATATTAGTAATAAAAAAGAGTATAAATATACAAAAAAAGTACCAATAGAAAAAAGTATAAAAATTGTATATGATTTTTTAGAACAATTAAATATTAATTATAAAAATTATTTTGATTTAAGATTAAATGATGGAACAATTATTTTTGAAGATGATAGGAATAATCAGTTTACTGCTTATAGTGATTATGTTGATAATAAAAGAGTTATTTTTATACCTGTTAGAAATACTATAGAAGACGCTTATACAATTGTTCATGAATTATTTCATGATATAAATTTAGATGAAGAAGATTTTAATGAAACCCGTTATATTTATACAGAGTCATTATCTTTTTTAGGAGAATTATTATTAAAAGATTATTTAAAAGAAAATAAAATAAAAGATTATCAAGTTTATATTAAAAATAATTTTTATATTGTAGAAAATAAAGCAATTGAGGTTGATTTTAATATTAGATTAATAGAAAAATATTTGGAAAACGGGTATTTTGATATGAAATTATTGTTTGAAGTATTTGAAAATTATCCTAAAGAGTATATATCTTATTTGTTAAGTATAATTTCAGAAATATGTGAAGAAGAAAGTTTAACTATGGATAATGAACAAATATATATATTTGGTTATATAATAGGAAGTTACATGTATAAAAGAATAAAAGAAAATGAAAAAAATATAAATGAATTATTTGATTTAAATGAAATTATTAAAATTTATTCATTTGAAAGTATTATATCTTATTTAGATATTGATTTTGAAAAACAAAATATATTTAATGAATTAGAGGATAATTATAAGAAAATTTTAAAAAGAAACTAGGTGAAATAATGAATCAAAAATACTTAAATAACAATAAATTTATAAACAAATATAATCTTTTAAATGGTGTTGATTCATTAAACTTAGAAATAATTGATATAAATGAAAAGGAAAAAGCATTATGAAAATAATATGTATTGTAGGGCCAACTGGAGTTGGTAAAACAAAATTAAGTATTGAATTAGCCAAAATATATAATGGTGAAATAATTAATGCTGATAGTACTCAAATATATAAAGAATTAGATATCGCAACCGCAAAAATAAAGGATAAAGAAAATATAATTCATCATTTAATAGATATTAAAGCTATAAATGAAGATTATACTGTTTTTGATTATCAAAAAGATGCAAGAAAATGTATAGAAGAAATAATAGAAAAAAATAAAACACCAATTATTGTTGGTGGAACAGGTCTATATATTAAAGCTTGTTTATTTGATTATAAGTTTAATCAAGAAATTAAAACAAATAATTATGATGATTTAACTAATGAACAATTATATAATGAATTAATTAAAATAGATCCTAAAACAGAAATCCATATTAATAATAGAAATAGAGTAATTAGAGCACTTGATTATTATAAACAAAATAATCAACCAATTAGTGAAAAAGAAAAAACAGACAATTTATTATATGATACAATTTTTATTGGTTTAACAACAAATAGAGAATTACTATATGAAAAAATAAATAATAGAGTAGAAGAAATGTTTAATGAAGGGTTATTAGAAGAAGCTTTATATATTTATAAAAAAAATATAAAATCAAAAGCAGTTATGACACCAATTGGATATAAAGAATTATTTGATTATTTTGAAAATAAAATATCTTTAGATGAAGCAAAAGAATTAATAAAACAAAGAAGTAGAAAATACGCTAAAAGACAATATACATGGTTTAATCATCAAATAAAAACCAATTGGTTTGAAGTAGATTATAATAATTTTAATAATACTGTAGAAGAAATAAATCAATTTATAGGAGGAATATTATGACACCACATATAGAAGCAAAAAAAGAAGAAATTAAAGAAACAGTTATAATGCCAGGTGATCCACTTAGAGCAAAATTTATAACTGAAAATTATTTAGAAAATTATAAATTAATTAATTCTGTAAGAGGAATGCTTGGTTATACAGGAACTTACAAAGGAAAAGAAGTAACTGTAATGGCATCAGGTATGGGAATGCCTAGTATAGGAATATATTCATATGAATTATATTCAGAATATGATGTAAAAAATATTATAAGAATAGGAACTTGTGGTTCATATTTAGAAGATGTTAAGATTTATGATATTATACTAACAGATAGTTGTTATTCAGAATCATCTTATGCTAAAACACAAAATGGAAGTGAAGATAATATATTATATCCATCTACTTACCTAAATAACAAATTATTAGAATCAGCTAAAAATCTAAATTTTGATATAAAAATAGGTTGTGTTCATAGTACAGATGTTTTTTCAAAATATAAAGAGAATGATAATTTTAAAGAATTAATTCAAAAATATAATTGTATTGTTACAGAAATGGAATCGTTTGCTTTATTTCATAATGCAAGAGTTTTAAATAAAAATGCTAGTTGTATTTTAACTGTATCAGATAATTTAGTAACATACGAAGAAACAAATAGTATTGAAAGAGAAAAAAACTTATTAAAAATGATTGAAATTGCGCTTAATGCTATATAATAAAAATATAGTTGTATATAATATAAAGGGGTGAAATGATGGAATATAAAAGATATGATATGAAATACTATAATTTACATATCATAAAAACAAAAAAATTTAAAACCATAAATATAAGAGTAAATTTTAAAAGAAAATTAGAAAAAGATGAAATAACTATTCGTAATTTTTTAAATGATTTATTAATAAATTCAAGTAATAAATATCCAACATCAAGGGATATTGTAATTGAAACAGAAGAATTATATGATATAGGAGTAAAAACAAGCCCTTATAAATCAGGTAATTATTCTATAATGTCTTTTCACTCTGTTTTTTTAAACGAAAAATATACCGAAAAAGGTATTAATAAAAAATCAATAGAATTTTTAATGGAATTAATATTTAATCCAGATATTAAAAACAATAAATTTGATAACAATTATTTTGATATTATAAAAACATCATTAAAAAACAACATAGAAAGTATTAAAGATAATCCAAGTAAATATAGTTTAGTAAGATTATATGAAGAAATGGATGAAGGTCCTGTTTCTTATCATTCAGCTGGATATATGGAAGATTTAAATAAAATAAATCCATCTAATTTATTTGATTATTATAAATCAGTAATAGAAAATGATTCTATAGATGTATTTATAATTGGAGATATAAAAGAAGAAGAAATAAAAAATATACTTGATAGTTATATACCAAAAACAATCAAAAACAATGAATCAATATCACATTTTTTAGATTTAAAAAATATTAATAATAAAGAAATAAAAGAGCAATTTGATATTAATCAAAGTAAACTAGCAATAGGTTTAAAAGCATTAGATTTAACTGATTTTGAAAGAAAATATGTATTAAGTATCTATTCATCTATTTTAGGTGGAGGAGCAGATTCTAAATTATTTAAAGTAGTTAGAGAAAAAAATTCTTTATGCTACTACATAGGATCAACACCATCTGTTATAGCAAATATTATAACAATTGTTGCTGGTATAAATTCAACTGATTATGACAAAGCCAAAACTTTAATTATGGAAGAATTTGAAAAAATTAAAAATGGCGATTTTGAAGAAGATGATATAGAAAAAGCAATTGTTACTTATATTAATGGTTGTAAAGAAATATATGATACACCTTCAGCTATTATTTCAAATTATTTATCTCATGAATATGCTGATATAGATTTAATAGAAGAAAAAATAGAAAAAGTTAAAAAAGTAACAAAAGAAGATATTATTGAACTTGCTAAAAAAACAGTATTTGATACAATATATATATTAGAAGGAGGTAATAATATTGAAAAAAACACCTCTATATAAATTAGATTTAGATGTTTATCATGAACAATTAGAAAATGGTCTTAATGTATATATAATACCAAAGAATGATATAAATAATATATATACAACATTTTCAACAAATTATGGTTCAATTCAAAATGAATTTATACCAAATGAACAAAATGATATGGTAAGAGTTCCAGATGGAATAGCTCATTTTCTAGAACATAAAGTATTTGAACAAAAAGATGAAATTGATCCATTTGAATTTTTTGGAAAAAGTGGAACAGATTGTAATGCAAATACATCACAATATAAAACAACTTATCTTTTTGTAGGACAAGATAATTTTAATGACAATATAAATTACTTATTAGATTTTGTACAAGATCCTTATTTTACTGAACAAAATGTAGAAAAAGAAAAAGGGATAATTGAACAAGAAATTAATATGTATGCTGATGATCCAATGTCTTGTGGATATGAATCAATTGTTTATAATTCATTCATTAATCATCCGATTAAAGAATCAATAGCGGGAACAGTAGAAAGTATTAGAAAAATAACAAAAGAAGATTTATATACTTGTTATAATACTTTTTATCATCCATCAAATATGTTTGTTGTAATAACAGGTAATGTTGATCCATTAGATACAATAAATATTATAAAAGAAAACCAAACAAAAAAACCATATAAAAAACAACAAGAAATTGTTATTAAAGAATATGAAGAACCCAATTATGTTTCAAAAGAATTTGATTTAAAAAATATGAATGTTACTATTCCAAAAGTATTAATATCTTTTAAATTAAATGTTGATAATATTGATTTAGACAAAAGAAGTATTTTAAATTATATAGGTATTTATGCTGATTTAAAATTTGGTCAAGTTTCTTTATTTTCAGAATACTTAAAACAAAAAAAATTAATTACTAATGATATAGAATTTAGTACTTTAAAAACAAATAAACATGTTTTATTAATTCTAGAAATTGAAACAGAAAAACCAGAAGATTTAATAAAAGAAATAGATAAAGAAATATTAATATATAGTATTGATGAAAAAGAATTTAATCGTAAAAAGAAAACTGCAATAAGTTCATGTATTTATATGAGTGATAGTATTTTTAGATTAAATAGTTTAATAATGAATGATGTTATTGAATACAAAAAATTTAATACCGATATTTATAAACATTATCAATCTTTAAATTTTCAAGACTTTGATAAAATGATTAAAAAATTAGATTTTAAAAATAAAACAACTTTTATAATTAATCCAAAAAAATAATGCCAAAAGCATTATTTTTATAATGAATAAATCATGTCTTTAACTAATTCACTAGATTTATATGCAGCTAATTCTTCAAAATCATCACAACCATCTGAAAAATCAGATATAGTTCTAATTGAAACAAAAGGAACTTTATTTAATTTAGCAATATGACCAATACTTGCACTTTCCATATCAACAGCATATGCTCCTGTATTGTTTTTTATTTCATCTCTTAAAGTTTCACTTGTAACAAAACAATCACCACTTGCAATAGGTGCAATATAGTAATTATATGAATCTAATTTATTTAATGATTTTTCTGCTAATTTAATTAATGAATTATCAGCTGTAATTTTACCGTTTTCAGGAGTAGAAAATTCCATTATTCTAGTAGGTAAAAAATCATGATAAGTTACATATGAAGATACAATAACATCCATTATTTTAATATTTGTTGATAGACTACCAGCACATCCACTATTAATGATTAAATCAGGATTATATTTATCAATTATATATTGTGTCATAGCGGCTGAGTTTACTTTTCCAATACCACTTTTTGAAACAATTATATCTTTATTTTTATATTTACCTATATAAATATCTCTATCATTTTCTTTTGTTAAATCAAATATTTCAATGAATTTTAAAACTTCTTCATCAAAAGCTCCAATAATACTTATTTTCATAAGACACCTCCAATATTAATAAGTATATCATGATTTTATAATTTTTAAAATTAGTAAAATAATTAATTTTATTATTAATAATAAATTAATTGCTAAAAACTCCATATTTTGGTAAAATGTAAATAGGTGATAATATGAAGAATAAAGGGTTTACATTAGTAGAATTAATTGCTGTATTAGCAATACTTGCTTTAATAGCATTAATTACAATACCAGTTATAACAGATTCTTTAAAAAGTTATAAAAACTCATTATATGAAAATCAAATTAAGCAAATTGAATTAGCTGCAAGTGTATGGGCTAGTGATAATTTAATGATTCTTCCAAATGATACAAATTCAACAAGTGATCCAGTAGAAATAGCAAATATTGCTACGGCACCAGATAATTATAAAACTTTATTAATAAGTATCGGAACTTTACAATCAGGTGGATATATTGATACTGATATTAAAAATATTAAAACAAAAGAGTTATATAGCACAGATATGAAAATTGCAATAACAAAGAATGGTAATAAGTTAGAATATAATCTTATTGAACAAACTTATTTAGCATTTGAAGTAGGAGATAAAGTAGTTACACAAGTTAGTGGTTCTGAAACTAGAGAATTTTATGTAATAGAAAATAGTGGAATATATTCTAAAACGGTTAAATTAATTTCATCTGATTCATTAACTACAACTAGTACATGGAATAATGTTAATAATGTTTTAGCTAATTTAGATTGGTCAAATAAAAACAGTTTAAGATTAATTAAAGTAAGTGAAATAAATAATATTGGAGGATCACCAACTTGGTTTTATAACGGAACTAGTTTCTGGGCAAATGATAGTGATGCTTCAAATCAATTAAATGCTTATTATATAAACAATTCAACATTAAGTACACAAGTAAAAACAAATACTTCATCAGTTAGACCTTTAATAGAAATTGATAAAGATTTTGTAACAATTAGTAATAGTTAAAAGGATGTATATCATTCTTTTTTTGGAGTAATTTATAAAAATATATAATTGAGGTGGTATTTTGATAGATTTTTTAAGATCATATAAATGGGCAATGCTTATTTTTGCTATCATATTTATTTTAATGTTTTCTTTTCTTTCAAATATGTATAGTTATTATGATAAAAATAGTTTTAAAATAGAATTAAATAAAATTCCAATGAAATGTTATTATGATGAAAAATATAATAATACATTTTTGTTAAAAGCTGGAACTAATAGTTATAATAATTTAGATAATGAAATAAATAGAGTAGATTTAAAACAATCAATGATTTTAAATATAAATGAATATGAAGTTTATTATAAAAATGGTATGAGAGATAGTGATACAACTGGATGGTATTTTGGAGAAGAATATAACTACAAAGAAATATTTAATAGTAAAATAAAGATCAAAATAAAAAGAAAAAACAAAGTAATTTATGAAGGAGAATACATAAAAGATTTGAATAAATATATTTATGAAAAAGGAAGATATTTTATTCATATTTATGTAACTAGAAAAGCTGGGCCACTTTCAAGTGTTAGAACACATATTACTTTCAATGTTATAGTTGGAGGTGGAAATCATGCATAAAAAAATAAAATTACATTTTCAAAAATACATGTTTTATTATATTTTTGGTATAATAATATTTATATTAATAAGTAATCTAACAATTGATTTATATAAATCTTTGAAAGAAAATAAGAGATTAGAAAATGATTATTCAATTTATGACTCATCAATAGAAAAGGCATATTATATAAATCCATCTTTATTTAAATTTGATAAAAATGGAATAGCTATAGTTAAAATGGATGATTTATTAGAACCAATTTCAAATGGTGAAGAAACTTATAGTTTTGGATTAGATCCCCAAACAAAAGATTTAGACCAATGTGTTGGATATTTAATTGTAAAAAAAACAAATGATAAATTTGATATAGATTATACACATATTTGCGATATGATAGATTATTAAATCTATCTTTTTTATTAAAAATATACTATTGCATACAAATGTTTGTTATGGTATAATTTATGTAATATTAAATTTTAGAAAAGAGAGATATTATGGATAAAATAATTATTAAAGGTGCTAGAGAAAACAATTTAAAAAATGTTAGTATTGAATTACCAAAAAATAAATTAATTGTTATGACAGGAGTAAGTGGAAGTGGTAAATCAAGTTTAGCATTTGATACTATTTATGCTGAAGGACAAAGAAGATATGTTGAAAGTTTAAGCGCTTACGCTAGACAATTTTTAGGTGGAAGTGAAAAACCAGATGTTGATAGTATTGAAGGATTAAGTCCAGCAATTAGTATTGATCAAAAAACAACAAATAAAAATCCAAGAAGTACTGTTGGAACTGTAACAGAAATATATGATTATTTAAGACTATTATATGCAAGAATAGGTATTCCATATTGTCCAAATCATCATAAACCTATAAAAGGACAAAGTATAGAAGAAATGACTAATCAAGTATTAAAACTAGAAAATGATACAAAAATAAAAATACTATCTCCAGTAATTTATGGTGAAAAAGGAACACATAAAGAATTATTTAACAAATTAATAAAAGATGGTTTTGTAAGAGTAATTGTAGATGAAATAGAATATGATTTAAATGAAGAAATTATCTTAGAAAAAACAAAAAAACATAATATTCATGTTGTAATTGATAGACTAATTATTAAAGATGGTATTAGAAGTAGATTATATGAATCAATAGAATCTGCAGTTAAACTTGCAAAAGGAAAAGTAGTTATAGATATAGTTGGAAAAACTCCTTTTGTAATGAGTGAAATATATGCATGTCCAGAATGTGATTTTTCATTACCAGAATTAGAACCAAGATTGTTTTCTTTTAATGCACCATATGGAGCTTGTAAAGAATGTAAAGGTCTTGGAATTAAATTCAAAATAGATGAAGATTTAGTTATTCCAGATAAAGAAAAAAGTATTAGTGAAGGAGCTATTGTCTCAATAAATTTAGATGACAGTAGTAATATTATAAATACACAAATAAATACAGTCGCAAAATTTTATAAAATTGATATAGATAAACCAATAAAAAAATTAACAAAAAAAGAATTAGATATAATCTTATATGGTTCAAATGATTTACTTGAATTTAAATATAATAATAAAAATGGAAATTCAAGAACAAGTAAAGATTATTTTGAAGGAATAATTGCTAACTTAGAAAGAAGATATATTGAAACAAAAAGTTCTTGGATAAGAGAATGGATAGAACAATACATGACTGAATTACCATGCCCAGAATGTCATGGAGCTAGACTTGATAGTTCAGTTCTATCAGTTATAATAAACAAAAAAAATATATATGAAGTAACAAAACTTAGTATAAAAGAAATAAATGATTTTTTAGAAAATTTAGAATTAACAAAAGAACAAACAGAAATATCAAAACAAATTATAAAAGAAATAAGAGAAAGACTTATATTTTTAATAAATGTAGGACTTGAATACTTAACTTTAAATAGAAATGCCGGAACACTAAGTGGTGGAGAAGCACAAAGAATTAGATTAGCGACACAAATTGGATCAAGACTTACAGGTGTATTATATGTACTAGATGAACCAAGTATTGGACTTCATCAAAGAGATAATAATAGATTGATTAATTCATTAAAAGAAATGCGTGATTTAGGAAATACATTGATTGTAGTCGAACATGATTCTGATACAATGATGGCAGCTGATTATTTAGTTGATATTGGTCCTAAAGCAGGATTACATGGTGGTGAAATTGTTGCAGAAGGAACACCAGAAGAAGTAATGAATAATGAAAAAAGTTTAACAGGTAGATATTTAAAAGGATTAGAAAAAATAGAAGTTCCAAATACAAGAAGAAAAGGAAATAAAAAATTTCTAGAAATAAAAGGTGCAAGTGAAAATAACTTAAAAAATATTAATGTTAAAATACCACTTGGAACATTAACTTGTGTAACAGGAGTAAGTGGAAGTGGTAAATCAAGTTTAGTAAATGAAATAATTTATAAAGTAATTGCAAATAATTTATATAAATCTAAATTAAAACCAGGTCAATATAAAACTATAAAAGGATTAGAAAATATTGATAAAGTAGTAGATATTTCACAAACACCAATTGGAAGAACACCAAGATCAAATCCTGCTACATATACAGGTGTATTTGATGATATAAGAGATTTATATACTAATACAAAAGAAGCAAAAATAAGAGGATATGATAAAGGAAGATTTTCTTTTAATGTAAAAGGTGGAAGATGTGAAGCATGTTGGGGAGACGGTGTTAAAAAAATAGAAATGCACTTTCTACCAGATGTATATGTTCCTTGTGAAGTATGTGGTGGAACTAGATATAATAGTGAAACTTTAGAAATAAAATATAAAGAAAAAAATATATATGATGTTTTAGAAATGAGAGTAGAAGAAGCAATAGAATTTTTTGAAAATGTTCCTAAAATAAAACCAAAACTTCAAATGCTTATGGATGTAGGATTACCTTATATTAAATTAGGGCAAAGTGCTCCATTACTAAGTGGTGGAGAAGCAGGACGTATTAAACTATCAAAAGAATTACAAAAAAAACCAACAGGAAAAAGTATTTTTATTTTAGATGAACCAACAACTGGACTTCATATAGATGATATCAAAAAATTAATGGTAATTTTAAATAGAATTGTAGAAAATGGAGATACAGTTCTTGTTATAGAACACAATTTAGACGTTATTAAATTAGCTGATTATATTATTGATTTAGGACCTGAAGGTGGAGAAAAAGGTGGTTATATCATCGCAGAAGGAACACCAGAAGAAATAGTTAAAGTAAATGAAAGTTATACTGGAGAATATTTAAAACCATATTTAAAAAAATAAGCTTAAAATATTTACATAAAAAAATAAATTTAGTATACTGGTAGTGGATATGTATTTTCTAATTAGAAGGTGTTAAAATGAATGAAATAATTAATATAATTAACAAAAAGTTAGAAAAAAATTTAAATTATAAAAAAACCAGTGAAGATTTAATTGAAATCTATTTTATGATAGGAAAATACCTAGAACAAAATAAACTAGGTTATGAAACAATTTATAAATTAGAAGAATCATTAAGAAATAAATATGGATTAGTTATAGGTTTTACAAAAAGAAATTTACTTAATATGTTAAAATTTTATCAAACTTATAATACTTATAATTTAGATGATTTAAAACAAGTAACATGGAATAAACATTTATTAATCCAAAAACAAAATAATAAAAAAGAATTATTAGATTATTGTATAAAATATAATATATCTAAAAAATCATTAGAAAAAATTATAAAAAATGGATTTAATATAGAATATATTGATAAAAAAACAATAGAAGATGACAACATGACTTTAGAATTTATTTGTTTAAAAAAGTAGTAAAATAACAAAAAATTTGATATACTAATTATATGATTGATAGAGGTGATAAAGTGTTTCAAAAAAGAGAAAAGAAAAAAACATCTGAACTTGATATATCAAAACTAAATGATGTAATAGGTATATCTAAAAATATATTAAAAATAGTAAATATTTTAATATTAATTGTAGGACTTTATGTAGTAACTATTTTGTTTAAAGAATTGCATATAAAAGAGAATTTTATAATAATATTTAAAATTGTTTCACCTCTTTTTATTGGATTTTTTATGGCATGGTTATTTGATCCTTTTGTTTCTTTTTTACAAAGAAAAGGTATTAGAAGAACAATTGGAACTATTATTACTTATGTAATATTTATTAGTGTAATTGCATTAATACTTGGATCATTAATTCCAATAATGGGAGAACAAATAAATGATTTTGTTAAAATAATTCCTAATGTATTTGATAATATAAAAATATGGATTGAAGGTATTATTGATAATTTAGATAATGTTGGTAATCTTGATTCAGATTCATTGAAAGATGGTATTTTTAATAATATTGAAAAATTAGGTTCAAATTTAACATCATCACTTCCTGAATTAACAGTAAATATAATAACTTCATTTTTCACAGGAATAGGTAATTTTGTAGTTGGATTAATTATTGGATTTTTCTTATTAATTAGTTTTAATAATACAACAGATTCAATTATTACTTTATTTCCTAAAAAAATGCAAAATGATACAAGAGATATGTTTAATGAAGTAAATACTTCTTTAAGAAGATTTATTAATGGCGCAATACTAGATTCAACAATAATATTTGTTATTAGTTCAATATGTTTCTTCATATGTGGATTAAGAGCTCCTTTATTATTTGGATTGTTTTGTGGAATAACAAATATAATTCCATATGCAGGTCCATATGTTGGAGGAATTCCTGCTGTAATAGTTGGATTTTCACAAGGACCAACAGTTGGTATTTTTACATTAATTTCAATTGTAGTAATTCAATTCTTAGAAGGTAATTTCCTTCAACCATTAATAATGAGTAAATCAACAAAGTTACATCCAGTAACAATTATAATAGGACTTTTAGTATTTGGTCATTTCTTTGGAATATTAGGTATGGCAATATCAACTCCTATTATAGGTGCTCTTAAAGCAATATTTAAATTTTTCGATGAAAAATATGGAATTTTAAATCATAAAGATTAAAACAATAATAAAGAATAAGTAATTAATTTATTTTCAAAGAGAGTTAGTAGTAGGTGAGAACTAATAAAATAAATTAATGAAAAGCTATCTTTTAGTGTAGTTAATAGCTACCGGTTAATACCGTTATATAAATTAAGCATAATTAGGATGGTACCACGGCTTTTCGTTCCTAGAAAACAAGTGGTTTTTTTATGTCAAGGAGTAGTATATGAATATAAAAAGATTAACAAAAAAAATTTAAAAGAAACAATGGAATTAGTTTATAAAACAACTATTGATTTTAAAACAAGTAGTATTATTAAATCTGATAATGATAAAAAATTATTTGAGGAAATGTTTCAAGAAGCATTTTTAGAAATGGAATTATTTGGTTATTTTGAATCCGATAAATTAGTTGGTGTTATAGGTTTAGAGGATAAAAATTATATAGCAATATTAGATGTATTAGAAAACTATCAAAATAAGGGAATAGGTTTAAAATTAGTGAAATTTATAATCGATTATATAAAAGAAACTACAGAAGTATTAGATGTATGTTCAGATATAAATAGTGTTGGTTTTTATTTAAAACAAGGTTTTATACAACAAGAAGAAGAAAAATCAAAAATAATGATGTATTATAATATAAAAAAATAGATTTATATAAACAGTAAGGGATGATTAAATGAGTATAATAGTCGCAATAGATGGACCAGCAGGAAGTGGAAAAGGAACTGTTTGTTCTTTAGTCGCAAAGAAATGTAATTTATTAAATATTGATACAGGGGCTACATACAGATGTATAGCTTTAGAAGTATTAAGAAATAATATATTAATTAATGATATAGATAAAATCACAGAGATTGCTAAAAACATTAATATTGAATTAGGTAAAAATAAAGAAGTATTTTTAAATAATGAAGATGTAACAAAAGAAATTAGATCAAAAGAAGTAACTGAAATAGTTTCTCAAGTTTCTAGTATAGAAAAAGTTAGAGAATACATGGTTGACTTACAAAGAAAAACCGCAGGTAAAGAGGATGTTATTCTAGATGGAAGAGATATCACAACTGTAGTATTTCCAAATGCTAATTACAAATTTTATTTAGATTCATCATTAGAAGAAAGAGTAAATAGAAGATATAAAGAAAATTTAGAAAAAAATATAGGAACATCATATGAAGAAATATATGAAAATATTAAAGCAAGAGACTACAATGATATGAATAAAACAGTAGGAGCTTTAAAAAGAACAGATGATCAAATATATATTGATTCTACAAACATGACTATTGATGAAGTAGTTGATAAAATAGTAGATATAATAAAAGGAGAATAGAAAATGAATTTAAAAGATTTATATATTAATTTTTTTATAAGTAAAGGACACAAGCAAATCAGTAGTGCTCCACTTATACCAGAAAATGATCCAACTTGTTTATTTAATACAGCTGGAATGCAACCTTTAATACCTTATTTAATGGGAGAAACACATCCTCTTGGAGTTAGATTAGTTGATTATCAAAAATGTGTTAGACTAACAGACTTAGAAGAAACAGGAGATAAAACTCATCATACTTTTTTTGAAATGTTAGGTAATTGGAGTTTAGGAGATTATTTTAAAGAAGAATCTATCGCATGGAGTTTTGAATTTTTAACAAAAGTATTAAATATACCATTAGATAAATTAGCGGTTACTGTTTTTAAAGGTAATGAATTAGTAGAACCAGATAATGAAAGTGCAAATTTTTGGATGAGTCATGGTATTTCAAAAGAAAAAATTGCTTTTTTACCAGAAAGTGATAATTGGTGGGGACCTGCAAGTACAACAGGACCTTGTGGACCAGATACAGAAATATTTTATTGGCGTAGTAAAGATGAAACACCTACATTTTTTGATCCAGAAGATAATAGATGGGTTGAAATATGGAATAATGTTTTTATGCAATATAATAAACAAGCAAATGGTGAATTTTTACCTTTAACAAAGAAAAATGTTGATACAGGAATGGGTTTAGAAAGAGTTGTTGCGATACTAGAAGGTGTTGATGACAATTATTTAAGTAGTGTATGGATTGAAACTATAAAAAAAATAGAAGAACTTTCTAATTTAAATTATTCAAATGATATATATACAAAGAGTATGCGTATAGTAGCTGATCATATAAGAACTTCTGTTTTTATAGCTGCTGATGAAGCTGGTATTAAACCATCAAATACAGATCAAGGGTATATTTTAAGAAGATTAATTAGAAGAGCAATTAGATATGCTAGAAATTTAAATATTGATATTAATAGTAATTGGGAAACTGATATAGCGAGTATAATTATTGAATCATATAGTAAATATTACAAAGAAATAGAAAAAAACAAAGATGTTGTTTTAGAAGTTCTTAGAAATGAAAAAATTAAATTTAATAGAACATTAGAAAAAGGGTTAAAAGAATTTGAAAAAATAGTTGAATCATTAGAAGAAAATAAAATAAATAAAGATTTAGCTTTTAAATTATATGATACATACGGATTTCCAATTGAACTTACAGTTGAACTTGCTAATGAAAAAAATATTTCAGTTGATGAAGAAGGATTTAAAGAAAAATTTAAAATTCATCAAGAATTATCTAGAGCAGGATCAATTGGAAAATTTAAAGGTGGACTTGCTTCAAATGGTGAGATAGAAATAAAATATCATACCGCAACTCACTTACTAAATGCGGCTTTAAAACAAGTATTAGGTGAACATATTCATCAAAAAGGAAGTAATATTACAAGTGAAAGAATGCGTTTTGATTTCTCTCATGATGCTAAATTATCTGATATAGAAAAACAAAAAGTAGAAGATTTAGTAAATAGTTATATCAATCAAAATATTGATGTTAAAGTAGAAGAAATGACAAAAGAAAAAGCAATTGAATCAAAAGCAGAAGCTCAATTTATTGAAAAATATGGAGACATTGTAAAAGTATATACTATTGGAGATGTTTCAAAAGAAGTATGTGGTGGACCACATGTATCTAATACAAAAGAACTTGGAACTTTTAAAATTAAAAAAGAAGAAGCAAGTAGTTCAGGTGTTAGAAGAATTAAAGCTATTTTAAGTTAAGAAAGTAGGCAATATATGAATGAATTATTTAAACAAAATATGTTAAGTAATGAAAAAGATTTATCAGAATATGCAACAAAAAGTAGTGAAGCAGTTAGATTAAAAAATGATGAATCAGATGATATTAGACCCTCTTTTTTTAGAGATATAGATAGAATAATTTACTCATTATCATATACTAGATATATTGATAAAACACAAGTATTTACAAATAAACATAATGATAATATAAGTAAAAGAATGACACATGTTCAAATGGTTAGTAAAATAGCAAGAACAATAGGTAGAGCTCTTAATTTAAATGAAGATTTAATTGAAGCTGCCGCACTAGGACATGATTTAGGACATGTTCCATTTGGTCATATTGGTGAATCAATATTAAATAAAATTAGTTTAGAAAATAATGAAGGTTATTTTAATCACAATATTCAAAGTGTAAGAACTTTAATGAATATTGAAAACCATGGAAAAGGAAATAATTTAACTATTCAAGTATTAGACGCAATTATGTGTCATAATGGTGAATTTATTTCTTCAAAATATAAACCAACTAATAAAACAATTGAATATTTTTTAAATCAATATGAAGCTTGTTATGAAAATAAAGAAGTTGTTAAATCTCTAGTTCCAATGACTCTTGAAGGTTGTGTTGTTAGAATAAGTGATATTATTGGTTATATTGGTAGAGATATTGAAGATGCTGTTAGAATAGGTGTATTTAAAGTAGATCAATTACCAAGTGAAATATTAGATATACTTGGTAATACAAACAGTAAAATGATTAATACTATTGTTTTAGATATAATTAATAATAGTTATAATAAACCATATATTCAAATGTCAAAAGAAGTTTTTAATGCTGTTGAAAAATTAAAAAAACATAATTATATTAATATTTATGAAAAAGCAAATACTAAAGAAGAAATTGAGTACTTTGAAAAACAATTTAGATTTTTATTTGATCATTATTTAAAACAATTAAATAGTAATCAAATAGATGCCAAAATTTTTAAAGTATACTTATCAGAAATGAATAATGATTATTTAGAAAATACTACTAATGAAAGAAAAGTAATTGATTATATAGCAGGTATGACAGATGATTATTTTATAAGTGAATATAATAATAATATTTAAGTTAGGAGAGATATAATGTATCATTTTGTAGGAATTAAAGGTGCCGGAATGAGCGCACTTGCCCAAATCATGAATGAACTTGGTTATGAAGTAGAAGGAAGCGATGTTGAAAAACATTTTTTCACTGAAAAAGGTTTAATAGAAAAAAACATAAAAATATTACCTTATGATAAAAACAATATCAAAGAAAATATGAAAATAGTAAGAGGAGCATCAATTAAAGATGATCATCCTGAAATAATAGAAGCTATTAATTTAGGATTAAAAATTTATTCTTATTCTGATGTAGTTGGTAGTTTAACACGTAAATTAAAAACAATCTGTATTGCAGGTTGTCATGGTAAAACAACAACAACTGCGATGATGTCACTTGTTTTAAATAGTATAAAAGGTACTAATTATTTAATAGGAGATGGAACTGGTTATGCAAATAAAGAAAATGATTTCTTTGTACTTGAATCATGTGAATATCAAAGACATTTCTTAAGTTATAATCCTTATTACGCTATTATAACAAATATAGATTTAGATCATGTTGATTATTTCAAAAATATTGATGATGTAATAGATGCTTATAGAGAATTTGCAAATAAAGCAGAAAAAATGGTTATTGCTTGTGGTGATGATCCTTATACTCATTCTTTAAATATTAATCAACCTATATTTTATTATGGTTTAGAAAAAGATAACGATATTATTGCTAGTAATATTATTTATAAAGAAAATGGTACTAGTTTTGAAGTAGAAGTAGAAGGAAATTATTATGGTTTCTTTGATCTTCCAATTTATGGTAAACATATGCTTCTTGATGCTTTAGCTGTAATTGCAATTTGTTATTATGAAAGATTAGAAGCAAAAGAAGTTTATAAAGTTTTTAAAACATTTAAAGGTGCAGAAAGAAGATTTTCTGAAACAGTAATTGGTAATAATATTGTAATAGATGATTATGCACATCATCCAAATGAAGTAAAAGCTACTTTAAAAGCAATTAAACAAAAATATCCAAATAAAAAAATAATATCTATTTTTCAACCACATACATTTTCTAGAACTAAAGAATTTGCAGATGATTTAGTTTCTGTATTTAATATCGCAGATGCTTCTTATATAATGGATATACATCCATCTAGAGAAAAACAAGAAGATTATAGTGATATTACATCTGATATAATAATAAATAAATTAAATAATGGTAAAAAAATAACTATTGATGATGCTAATGTATTAGTAGATAATGATAATACGGTATTTATTTTTATGAGTCCAAATGATATATCTAAATTAGAAAATGAATTAATTGAATTACTAAAAAAGAACCTATAGATTTTCTATAAGTTCTTTTATTTTGTTTGTATTTTTAAAATTTAATTTAGCAACTTCTTCTAATTTATTAAAACCATATTTTTTAACAATTTTAACTCCCATTTCATCAACAAGATTGCTTGCTCCTTTAGGTAAAAATAAATCCATAGTTTCTCCTAATTTATCAAATTCTTTTAAAAATATAAATCTACTTATTAACGAAGCACAAGCAACAGATAAACATTTACTTTCTGCTTTTGTCATAAAAGTTATTTTTCTATAAACATTAGTATTATTTTTTAAATAATTAAAATAAACATAAGGTTTAGCAAATTGATCAACCACAACATAATCAGTATTAGGATATTTATTTGTTAAATTGATTAATACTTTATTATGCATAATTGCTTTTATTTTATTCATATTAATATCGTCACTATATTTTTCATTATATTCTTTATTACTAAGGATAATACTATTATAAGGTATTCTTTTTATTAAGATAGGGACAATTTCAAGTATTTTAGTATCATCAAGTTTCTTAGAATCTTTAACACCTAATTCTTCTAAAAATTTAATATCATCTAATGTAACATAAGCACTAGTAACAACAATAGGTCCAAAATAATCCCCAGTTCCAACTTCATCAGAACCAATTGAAACACAATTATATACTTTAGGATCTATTTCTTCTTTATTTTTATCTTTTTTATCATCACTATTTTTTTCTTCAATAATACTATTAGGATTTAGATTTTTTTCCATTTGTTTCCACATAGAAGCATCTATATCCGCACTTACACCTTGAAATAGAACTTTCCCAGATTCATATAGTGTTACAACAGTATCTTCTTCATTAGCTTGAAATAATGCATAAGGTGGTGTTTTACTTCTTTTTTTATCTTGAAAATATTCTATCATTTTTTGTTTTGTATTTTCACTTATTTTAAATGAGATTGTCATATTATCCCTCCATATATTTATTTTATCATAAAAAAAGACATTTTTCTTTCTTTTTATGCTATTTTGTAATATAATTCTATATAAGGATGTGATTATATGAATATCTTTGACGTTGTAATTATTCTTATTATTTTAGGATTTATGTTTCTAGGATTTAAAAGAGGTTTTACAAAAGAATTAGTTTCATTTTTAGGCTTTTTTATTATAATTATTTTGAGTTTTGTTTTAAAAAATCCAGTATCTATATTTTTATATAGTAATTTACCTTTCTTTAAATTTATGGGTATTTTTGAAGGAATTAGTACATTAAATATTTTTATATATGAAGTTATTGCTTTTTTCTTAGTATTTTTAATATTAAATATAATTTTAAAACTATTAACTTTTCTAACAAGTATTTTTGAAAAATTTTTAAAAATGACTATTATTTTAGGAATACCTTCTAAAATACTAGGTGGAATAGTTGGTATAATTGAAGGGTTTACAATAGCGTTTCTAGTTGTTTATGTATTAAATTTACCTATTTTTAATATAAAAGAAATAGAAAATTCTAAATTAAAAGATAGTATTTTAAATAATACCCCATTATTTTCAAATCTTATTAAAAATTCTGCAGACGCTATAGAAGATTTTACTTTATTAGAAGATGAATATAATTATGATAAAAAAATGGATAGTGATGATTTTAATTTAAAAACACTTGATTTGTTACTGAAATATAATATAATAAGTGTTGATTCAGTACAAAAACTACAAAAACAAGGAAAATTAAATATACCTAATATTGATAAGGTATTAAAAAATTATAAGGAGGATTAATTATGATAATTAATGGACAAGAAACAAATTTTAAAGAATTAATAAATGATGATTTTGTATTAGTAGATTTTCACGCTAAATGGTGTGGACCATGTAGAATGCTTGGACCTGTTTTAGAAGAAATTAGTCAAGAAGAAAATATAAAAATAGTAAAAATAGATGTAGATGAATGTAATTCACTAGCAAGAGAATATGGTGTTATGAGTGTACCTACAATGTTATTGTTTAAAAAAGGTGATTTAGTTTCTAAAAAAGCTGGTTTTATGCCAAAAGAAGTATTAAATGATTGGTTAAAAGAAAATAGATAAAACTATTTTTTTGTATTATGAAAATAAGAGGTGATAATATATGCAAAGATATTTTTCAAAAGAAAAAATAGATAATAAATTAATATTAAATAATGATGATTTATATCATATTAAAAAAGTTATGCGTATGAAAGATAATGATTCAATTATTGTTGTTCATGAAAAAACCGCATATTTATGTTGTATAGAAAATGTAAAGGATAATATAGAAATAGTAATTAAAGAAGAGTATGAAAAAATAAACTATAATAGTTTAGAAATAGTATTAATAATACCTCTTTTAAAAGAACAAAAACTAGATTTAATTCTCCAAAAAAGTACAGAATTAGGTGTAACAAAAATAATACCTTTTCTAGCAGAACGTAGTATTATTAAGTTAAAAAAAGAAGAATATGATAAAAAAATAGATAGATGGACAAAAATAGTAAAAGAAGCTAGTGAACAATCTCATAGAATTGATATACCTTTAATAGAAAAACCAAAAAATATTGAAGATTTAATAGATATTGAAGGTTTAAAGATTGTTTGTAGTACAAAAGAAAAAGAAAAAAATATACGATTATTAATGAAAAACAATAAAAGTTGTGATAGAATAAATATAGTTATTGGTCCCGAAGGTGGACTAACAGATAAAGAAGAAGAAAAACTTAATAAATTAGGTTTTGAATCTATTTCATTAGGTACTAGAATAATGAGAGTAGAAACAGTTCCTTTATTTATTTTAAGTATTTTAAATTATGAGTTTATGGAGTGATAATTATGTATATGCTAAACATTCTAATTGAACATAAAATATTATTTTTATTTTTAATAGGTATTTTAATTATAAACTTTGGATGTATTATATATCTTGTTTTAAAGGAAAGAAAAACTGTAAAAGAAGATGATGGAATAGATTATGAAGAAATAATTCCTAAAAAAGAACTTGAAGAAGATAAAAAACTTGAAAGTAATAAACTAGAAATAGAAGAAATGCTTACAAAAATGCAACAAAATTTAGAAACAAAACCAGAAGATGTTGTTAGTACTTTTGAACATGAACAAGAAGAAAAATCAATTATAAGTTATCAAGAATTGGTTAGTAGTGTCAAAGAAAAAAAGAATACAAATCCTACTGTACAACCAGTTAAAATAGAAATTGAAAATGATATAGAAAAAGATATAGAAAAAGATATTGATGAAGTAGATGATTTTGTTTTACCTAAGATAAGTAAAATAAGCAAATTAAAAGAAACTTTATTTGATGATGATAGAACATTAGAACTAGAACCAATTAAAGAAAATACTTCATTTAAAACAACTGATTTTATTTCTCCTATATTTGGTATTTTAAAAGGTAATTTAGATTATCCAACAGTTCCTAAAAAGGAAACAATGGATAATAATAGTGGATCTAAAAACTTCTTAGATCAAATCAACTTTGGTGATAAAATAGAAACATTACCAATTGATCAAGTTTTAGATTTAAGACCACTTGAAAAAGAAAAACAAAAAAATGATGAATTTTTAAATGCGCTTAAAGAATTCAGAAAAAAACTAGATTAGGGTTAAAACCCTTTTTTTGGAGGTTTTATGAAATTTAATATATATACACTAGGTTGTAAAGTAAATACATATGAAACAAATGTAATGAGAGATTCCTTAAAGAATAAAGGTTATATAGAAGTTTCTACAGAAGAAAAAGCAGATATTTCTATTATAAATACTTGTACCGTAACAAATACAGCAGATAATAAATCACTAAGAACAGTAAAACATGCTATAAAAGAAAATGAAAATGCTATTATAGTAGTAGTTGGCTGTTCTGCACAAAATAAAAAAGAATCATTTCAAATCATTGAAGGTGTTGATATAATTCTTGGTAATGTAGGTAAATCATCTATAGCTGATTATATAGAAGAATATATTAATACAAAAAAAATAAGTATTGATATTTATGATATGATGAAACAAACTTTTGAACCAATGATTTTAAATAACTTTAATAAAACAAGAGCATTTGTTAAAATACAAGATGGTTGTAACAATTATTGTTCTTATTGTGTTATTCCTTTTGTTAGAGGAAGTGTTAGAAGTAAATTAAAAGAAGATGTTCTAAGTGAAGTAAACTCTTTAATCAAAAATGGGCATAAAGAAATTGTTTTAACTGGTATTCATACTGGAAATTATGGTGTAGAATTTGAAGACTATGATTTTGCAGGTTTATTAAATGATTTAGTTAAAATAGAAGGATTAGAAAGACTTCGTATTTCTTCTATAGAAGCAACAGAAATAAATGATAGAGTTTTAGAATTAATTAAATCAAATTCTATACTAGTAGATCATATGCATATTCCACTTCAATCAGGTAGTAATACAGTATTAAAAAGAATGAATAGAAAATATACTAAAGAACAATTTATAAAAAAAATAGATGAATTAAGAAAAATAAGACCATTAATTTCTATTACAACTGATGTAATAGTTGGATTTCCTGGTGAAACAAAAGAAGAATTTGAAGAAACTTTAGAAACAATAAAAACAATTAAATTTTCTAAAATACATGTATTTCCATATTCAAAAAGAGATAAAACAAAAGCTGCTGATATGGAAAATCAAGTTGATTCTATATCAAAAAAAGAAAGAACAAAACAACTAATTAATTTATCTGAATGTTTAGAAAAAGAATATATGAGTAAATTCATTAATCAAGAAATCACTTTTATTCCAGAAATGTTTAAAGATAATTATATAATTGGACATAGTGGTAATTATCTACAAATAAAAACAATAGGTAAAAAAGAAGAAATAAATAAAGATATAAAAGTAAAATTAACAACAATGGAATATCCAAATCTAATTGGATGTAAAGTAGATGCTAATTAATTGACTTTTAAATTAACAAATGATATATTATAAATAACAAGATAGGAGTAACAATATGGGAGAAATACAAATACCACCACATACTAGAATAGATAATAGAACAGAACAAGAAAAAATAAAAGATAGAACAGAAGAAGATAATAGAACAGGAGAAGAAAAAATAAAAGAAGTTGCGTATCAAGAATTTTTAAAAAAAAGAACTTTAAGACAACAACAAAGAGAAAAAGCTGTTGCTGAGGTAAAAGAATCTTTAGAAGAAGATAAAAAAAATAAGAAAAAATCAAGAATAAAGGACTTAATAGTAAGAACAACATTAATAACTTGTGGTGTTCTAGCAGGATTTGTTATTGTAAAAGCTCGTACAAATGATGGAAATATTATCAGACAATTCGCAGATAAAGTTGTAGAAATGGATAATGATAATATTAATGATGAATGGTATGATGATGAAGTAGTTGAAAGTCAAAGAATTACAAATCAAAATATTTTAGAAAATCAGTATGATGATGAATGGCATGATGATTCACAAGAGCAAGCAAAAATATTGGCTAAATAAGCCTTTTTTTTGTGGTATAATTATTGTGGTGATAATATGCAAAAATATGTAAGAGGAATATTTAAAAAAAGTATCTTTAAATCAGAAACTGGTTTTATAATCGGTTTATTTAAAGTAAGTGATACTAATGATGAAGAGATAAGTGAATTTATAAATAAAACAATTACTTTTACAGGTACTTTTGCAGAACTAAATGAAGATGATAAATGTATATTTTTTGGGGAAATAGTAAAACATCCAAAATATGGATTTCAATATAATGTTAAAGAATCAAAAAGAGTAAAACCAGAAGATAAAGATGGAATTATAGAATTTTTATCAAGCGATTTATTTAAAGGAATAGGATTTAAACTAGCTACTAAAATAGTAGAAACATTAGGTGAAAAAACATTAGATTTAATAATAACAGAACCTGAATCTCTAAATTTAGTACCAACATTAACACAAAAAAAAGCACAAATTATTATAGAAACACTAAATAAGTATGAAGAAAGTCATCAAACTATTGTTTATCTAACAGAACTTGGTTTTACAATGAATGATGCCTTAGCGATATATAATAAATTTAAAAGTAATACAATTCATATAATTGAAAATAATATATATAGTATATTAGATACAAACTTAGATATATCATTTTTAAAAATAGATGAAATTAATAAAGATTTAAAAGAAGAAACATCTAATGAAAGAATAAAAGCTTGTATTTTTTATGTAATGAATACATTAGTATTTAAAAATAAAGATACATATCTTTATTATGAAGAAATAAAAGTAAATACATTAAACTATTTAAAAGAAGATATAACAGATGAATTATTTATTAACTATTTAGATGAATTAAGATATGAAGGTAAAATAGTATTTGATAATGATAAATACTATGTAAAAAATATATTTGCTAGTGAAAATAATATAGTAGATAAAATAGAAAATTTATTAAATCAAACAAAAGATAAATATAAAAATTTAGAAAAATGTATTTCAGATTTAGAAACAGAAAATGATATCATTTATAATGATTCTCAAAAAGAAGCAATAATATCAGCATTAGAAAATAATATAGTAATTATAACAGGAGGACCTGGAACAGGTAAAACAACTATTATAAAAGCTATTGTTAATACGTATATAAAAATAAATAAATTATCAGAAGATGATGCAACAAGAGAAATAGCTTTACTAGCACCAACAGGTAGAGCAAGTAAAAGAATGAGTGAATCAACCCTTTTTCCAGCTTCAACAATTCACCGTTTTTTAAAATGGAATAAAGAAACAAATGAATTCGCAGTAAATGAATTAAATAAAGATTACAGTAAATTAGTTATAATTGATGAAGTAAGTATGATTGATAATAATTTATTAGATAATTTATTTAGAGGATTAATAAATAATATAAAACTAGTACTTGTTGGTGACTACAATCAATTACCAAGTGTTGGAATAGGTCAAATATTAAAAGATTTGATTGAAAGTAAAGCTATAAAAACAATATATTTAAATTTACTATATCGTCAAAGTAATGATTCATATATACCAACACTAGCTTGTGAAGTAAATAATAATGAAATTAGTGATAACTTTTTAGAATCTAAAGATGATTATACCTTTTTAAAATGCAACAAAGAAAGTATTCCATCTAATCTATCAAATTTAGTAAAACAAATAATAGAAAAAGGATATGATTATAAAAGAGTTCAATTAATGGCACCAATGTATGCAGGAGTAAATGGAATTGATAATTTAAATAAAGAATTACAAAATATATTTAATCCAGCTGAAGAATCAAAAAGAGAAATAAAATCAGGAGATATAATATTTAGAGAAAATGATAAAATATTACAATTAACAAATATGCCAGAAGAAAATGTTTTTAATGGAGATATAGGAGTAATAAAATATATTATTTTAGCAGATACTTCAAAAAGTAAAAAAAATGAATTATACATTGATTTTGATGGAACTGTTGTTAAATATTTACCACAAGATTTTTATAAAATCAAACATGGTTTTATAATCAGTATTCATAAATCACAAGGTAGTGAATTTGAAATGGTAATTATGCCAATAAGTTCAAGTTATAGTAGAATGCTTTATAAAAAATTAATATATACAGGAATTACAAGAGCAAAGAAAAAATTAATATTAATAGGTGATCCAAATGCTTTTCTAAAAGGTGTTGCTAATAATAATGAAATTAATAGAAAAACTAGTTTAAAAGAAAAATTAGAAAATTTATGTATAAAAAAATAAAAAATATATAATATAATAATGTATGTAGATAATACATACAAATTTCATATTTTTTAGCAAGAGGTGATAGAATGAAAATAGGAAAAAATATGGCACTTTTAGCAATGGGTGCAGGAGCTGTTTTGGCATATCAAAAGTATAATAAACCAGTAATGAAAAAAATGAACAAAGTTGTTGATAAAACAATAAAAAAAGCCAATAATAAGCTAGAAGATATGATGTAGTAAAAATCCTCCAATATGGAGGATTTTTAATTAGAAAGAATTTTAATTTTTTCACTTAATATTAATACATTTGAATCATATGTTTTAATTAATTTAATTAATTCTTTTTTATTCTTTCTTGCTATAATAAAATTAATAATATATTTATCATTGTTTTTAAAAATCATTAAATCATAATTCATGTTTTTTAAAACAGGAATCAATATATCTAATTTAGTAATACAATTAATCATAATATTACCAATTGCTATTGTTTCTTCAATTATACTTCCAATATAAGAACCAACTAAAGAACCTAGTGCAAAAAATACTATTTTTAAAGGATCATCTGTTATATTATTAACAACAACTCCAGTTACAAGTATCCAAACTAAAGCAATTATAAATTGAAGAAAAGCTCCAAGCTTTTTTTTACCATTTGCGACAACTATAATTCTTAAAGTTGCTAAACCATTTTCTATAACCTTAGAAATAAATATTAAAAAATATAAAATTATGCTCATTTTATCACACTCAGTATTAAAATATGTAAAAGAAAAATTTGTATACTTAAATATAATATAAATCATATTATAACTCAAATAAAGACATTTAGTCTTTTTTTTGTTATAATTATAACAGGTGATTATTATGAGTAAAATAAGTGTTATGAATTCTTTACTAGCAAATAAAATTGCGGCAGGTGAGGTAGTAGAAAGATGTATGAGTGTTGTTAAAGAATTAGTTGAAAACAGTATTGATGCAAAAAGTACTGAAATTAAAATAGAGTTAATAGATGCAGGTACAAAACAAATAAAAGTAATTGATAACGGTGTTGGTATGGATAAAGAAGATGCTGTATTATGTTTTGGATTACATGCTACAAGTAAAATAAAAACAGAAGATGATTTATTTCATATTGAAACATTAGGTTTTAGAGGTGAAGCTTTATCTTCAATTGCAAGTGTTAGTCAAGTTACTTTAAAAACTAGTGATGGTGTAGCAGGAACTACTGTAAAAATAGATGGTGGAGAAATAATACAAATAGAAAATAGTGATTTAAAACAAGGTACAACTATTACTATTAATAATTTATTTTATAATACTCCAGCTAGATTAAAATATATGAAAAGTTTATATACTGAATTAGCAAGTATAACTGATTATGTAAATAAAATATCTTTTTCAAAACCAAATATTAAATTTGTTTTAATTAATAATGATTCAACTATTTTAAATACAGATGGTTCAGATAATCTTTTAAAAAATATTAAATGTGTATATGGACTTGATGTCGCAAAAAAAATGGAATATATTGAAGGATCTGATGATGACTATCAAATAAAAGGATTTATTTCTATTCCAGAAATTCATAGATCAAATAAAAATGCAATGGTTACTCTAGTAAATGGAAGAGTTGTTAGAAATACTGAAATAAATAGAGTTATAAATGATGCCTATCATTCTTATAAACCAGATAATAGATATCCAATTGTTATCTTAAATATTGAAGTTGATTCTAGTTTAGTAGATGTTAATATTCATCCAACAAAAATGGATATCAAATTTTCAAAAATGGATAATTTATCTATTTTAATTGAAAATATGATTAGTTCTAAATTAAAAAAAGATATATTAATTCCTTCAGTAGAAATAGAAGAAAAACAAGAAAAAAAAGAATATAAAGAATTAACTTTACAAATAGATAGAATAAGTGAAAAAGAAGAAGAATATGTTTTGATTCAAGAAGAAAAACAAGTTGAAAATCCTTTATTTAAATTTGAAGAAAAAATAGAAATAGAAAAAGATAAAAATGATAGATTACCAGAATTATATCCAGTTGGATTAGTACATGGTACTTATATTATTTGTCAAAATGAAATTGGAATGTATATAATTGATCAACATGCTGCTAAAGAAAGAATTAATTATGAATTATTTAAAAAGAAATTAGGTAATCCTAGTAATAATTCAGCTAGACTATTATTTCCTCTTACTTTTGAATTAGCAAATAATGAATTTATTATATTAAAAGAAAATATGGATATTTTAAAAAATATTGGATTTGAAGTAGAAGAATTTGGTATTAATTCTATTATTGTAAAAGCTCATCCAACATGGCTTTTAAAAGGATATGAAAAAGAATCAATTCAAAAAATAATTGATGTAGTTATTAGTACAGAAAAAAACTTTAATATTGAAAAGTTTAATGAAAGTATAGCAACAATGCTAAGTTGTAAATTAGCAATTAAAGCAAATCAAAATATAACAGGTTTAGAAATGGAACAATTAATAAACGATTTAAGAAAATGTGATAATCCATTTAATTGTCCTCATGGTAGACCAACTATAATAAAATATGATAAAAGTGATTTAGAAAAATTATTTAAAAGAAGTGGGTTTTAGTTTATATATTGACATAATGTGATAAATGTTGTAATCTTAGTTTAGAAATAGGAGTGTGATTTTGTGTTTTGTGAAGAATGCGGAACAAAAAACGAAAATAATGCTGCATTTTGTGAAAAATGTGGACATAAAATGCTTGAAACTAAAATAAATAATTCAACTATTAAAAAAGAAAAAAAACAAATGACTAAAAAATCAAAAATAATTATTGGAATAAGCTTTATTGTTTTTGCTTTATTAATAGGTAGTTATATTTATTTAAGTAGTTTATGTAATCCTGAAACAGTTGCGAAAAATTATTTTAAAGCATACGCAGCTAATGATGCTAAAACAATGTATAATATATTAGATTTAGATAATAGTACTTTTGTTAATAAAAAAACATTTGTAGAAAAAATTAATAATAATAATGAGTTAAAAATATCTAATTATAAAGTAAAAAAAGTTGAAAAAACTGATTTAATTACTTCAGTTACTATAACTTACGTAGAAGAAGGATCTTCTTTTAAAAAAACAATTAAAATAAATTTAACAAAAAATAAAAATAAAAAATGGTTATTATTTGATAAATGGACTGTTGATAAATCAAAATATGTAACAAAAGATTTTGAAGTTTATGTACCAAAAGGTTCTTCTTTAAAAATTGATGGAAATAAAATAGATAAAAAATATAAAACAACTGAGGATTCAATATTTGATAGTTTTGATGAATATAAAATTCCAGAAATGTTAAATTTTGAATATAATTTATTAGTAACATTAAAATCAGGAATAGAAGTTAGTAGTAAAATGAACGTTTATGGTGGTAGTTATCCTTACTATAAATTAGCTACTGTTGAATTATCAAAAAAAGCTAATGAAACATTAGAAAAAGATTTAAATGAAAAAATTCAATCTTTTTATACAGCAGCACTAGAAAATAAATCTTTTGAAGATATTAAAGATTCATATAGTGAAGATGCACAAACTGATATTGAAGAAGATTTTAATGAAATGAAAAGTGCTATGAATAATGAAGATGAAAAAATAACAAAAATGGAATTAACTGAATTAAAAATCAGTGATGTAACAATAGGGAATGATGGTATAGATATAGATGCAAATATCAAATATAAATATACAGTATCATATAAAGAAGATAATAAAACTAAGACATTTGATTCTGAAGAAGTAGATGATAAAGTTTATTTAACATACAGCTTTGTTAATGACAAACTAGTTATTTCAGATTTATTTGGTTTAGATAATTATTATACAAATTATTAGGAGGAAAGAAAAATGGCAAAATTTTGTACAAAATGTGGTAAAGAATTAGAAGAAGGTAAAACTTGTTCATGTGAAAAAGAAGTAAAAAAAGAAGTAAGAAAAGAAGTTAAAACAGAAATGGATATTAAAGAAAGTTTTATGGATTGTTTAAATGTTATTAAAAAAATATTTGTAAAACCATTTGAAACAATTGAAGAATTCGCTGTTGAAAATAAATTTATTTCAGGAATAATATTTATTGTTACAGCTGCAATAGCAACTGGTATTAATCAAGTAGCTTTATTAAAAAGTGCATATTCAGCAAGTTCAATTGATTCATTTAATGCAGATGATATAAGCAGTATATATGCAAGTATATCTGATCATGTTAAAGAACCAGAATATATTAAAGAATTTTTAACAACAAGTTTAACTAGTTTAGCAACATATGCTTTAGTAGTAGTAATTGGATTTTTAATAGTATCAAAATTATTAAAAGGAAAAGCAACTATTAAAGAAATGGTAAGTGCTGTTGGATTAAGCTTTGTAGTAGTAATAATGGTTAATTTAATTAATTCAGTATTAATGTTTGTAGATGGAAATTTTATAGCTGATTTAAGAGGATATTTATCAATTTTTGCTAATATATTAAGTATTTGTATTTTAGCTGAAGCAGTTAAAAAAGTAGCAAACATAGATAAAAACAAAATATATATTACAGTAGCTTCAATGTCAGTTTTAGCTATCGCAGTAATAGATATATTACAAAATATAACAAAATAAAACAAAAAAAGTTTAAAATATGGACTAATTGATTATATAGTGTTATAATTGATTAGTCTTTTTATATTAAAAAAGAAAGGAGAATTTATGAGTAAAATAAAAATATTTAGTTTAGGTGGACTAAATGAAACAGGAAAAAACATGTATGTTGTGGAAGTAGATAATGACATTTTTATACTAGATGCAGGATTAAAATATGCAAATGATAAAATGTTAGGTATCGATTATATAATTCCTAATTTTGATTATATTAAAGAAAATAAAGATAGAATCAAAGGAATATTTATAACACATGGACATGATGGGCAAATGGGAGCTATTCCAGATATATTAACAGAAATAAATGATATTGATATTTATGGAACATCTTTTACAATTGAAATATTGAAAAATGAGTTATTAGATTCTAATATAACATCAGAACATCTACATATTATTGAACCTCATCGTAACATAAAAGTTGGAAGTGTAAGTATTTTCCCAATATCTTTAACACATTCAGTACCAGGAAATGTTGGTTATGTTATTGATACAAATGATGGCTCTATTGTTTATACAGGTAACTTTGTATTTGATCAAACAATGCAAGGAGAGTATAAAACAGATATAGGAAAACTTGCTTATGTAGGAAAAAAAGGAGTTTTATGTTTACTTAGCGAATCAACATACGCTGAGAAAAAAGGTTATACAGCTCCAAACAATAGAATTAAAGAAGTAATAACAAAAACTTTAGATCATCATGAAGGAAGAATACTATTTAATATATCACAAACACAATTTTATAGAATTCAAGAATTATTAAATGAAATAATGAAAACAGATAGAAGAGTAGTTGTTTTAGGAAAAAGACTTGAAGGTATGATTTGTAATGCAATTGATATGAAATATATTGATTTTGATAAACAAAAATTAGGTACAATTAAAAATGTTAATGATGAAAATATTGTTGTTATTATATCTGATGAAAGAGAAAGACCATTCTCTAATATATCAAGAATTATCAAAGGATATGACAAGTTTATTAAAATAAGTGAAGAAGACACAGTAATGTTTGCTTCTCCAGTATATGAAGGTATGGAAAAAAGAGCTACAAAAGTATATGATAAAGTAGCACAAATAGGATCAAATTTAATTATTGTTTCTACTTCATGTTTAACACATCATGCTTCTAGTGAAGACTTAATGATGATGCTTAATTTAATGAATCCAAAATATTATTTTCCAGTAATAGGAGAATATAAACAACAAGTAGAAAATGCTAATAACGCTAAAAAAGTTGGATATACAGATGAAAATATATTATTAAAATTAAATGGTATGGTAACAACTTTTATAGATGGTGTTTTAGTAGAAACTAATGAAATGATTAAAGTTGATGAAATTTTAATTGATGGTAAAACAGTAGGAGATATTAGTGAACTAGTTATTAAAGATAGAGAACTTTTAAGTGATAACGGTATTGTTATGGTTAGTGCTACATTAGATAGAGCAACTAAAAAAATACTAGCAGGACCAGAAATTTTAACTAAAGGTTTTATATATGCAAGAGATAATATGGAAGTAATCAAAGAAGCGGAAAAAATTTCTCTTGAAGTTATTAATGATAACATAAAAAATAATTATGTAGAATTTAATAAAATAAAAACAGGTATAAGAGATAAACTAGGAAAATATCTTTATAAAGAAACAGAATGCAAACCAATGATTTTAATTGTAATGCAAGAAGTTTAAGAAAAGACATTATGTCTTTTTTTTTGAAAAAAATGTCAAAAAAAACCATTTATGTTGACTTTATTACTTTAAAAATATATACTATAATTATAAAAGATACATAGTAGTTATGGAGGAATATGATGAATAAAAAAGGAATTACATTAATTGAATTATTATCTGTAATTGTTATTCTTGCAGTAATATCATTAATATCAACTCCAGTAATTATTGGAGTAATTGAAAATGCTAAAAAATCTGCTTCAAAAGATTCAGCAATTTCATATATTAATGAAGTAATTGATTATTTATCGCTAAATGATTATAAGGACGAAAAAGTTACACCTGATGGAACATATAGTTTAATTGAACCAACTAATGGTTATAAAGCATTCAATGATTATATTGAATTAAAAGGAGATAAACCAACAGGTGGGGAAATAACATTAAAAAACAGTAAAATAATATCAGCTAAAATGTGTGTTAGTGGTTATATTATAAATTATAATGGTGATGATTATTCAGTAGGAGCAAACTGTAAATCTATTGTTTCTCCTTTTGATATAAGAACTACATCAACAAGTAGTACTATAATTGTAAATACAGAAGTTAGAAATAGTGAAAATATCAAAAAATATTACTATAGTATTAATGGTTCTGATTATGTAGAAAGTACTGAAAATACACATATATTTTCTAAATTAAAAGCAAATACAAAATATCTAATATATGTAAAAATTGAAAATAATTATGGAGAACAAGAAGTAAATAGTATCGAGGAAACAACTGGAGATATTAGTATTCCATTAATTGATATAAGTCCAGCTGGAGATGTTTGGTCAATTAGTAAATATATTACAATAACATATCCAACCGCACCAAGTGGAGAAACATATACTTACGATTATAGTATAGATGGTGGAAATAATTGGACAAATTCAGCAAAAATTAAAAATTTAACATTTACATCAAAAGGAAATATAATAGCACGAGTTTATGATGGAACAAACTATGTTGGGTCAAATGCTTATTCATTTGATAAAATAGATACAACTATACCAACAACTAATTTTACAATAGATTCAACAACAACAAGTAAAGCAACTGTTACAGCTGTATGTTCAGATTCAGAATCTGGAATAACAAAATATCAATTCTACTTAGATGGAACTTTAAAACAAACATATCAAATAGATGCAATATCACAATCATATACATATACATCATTATTAAAAGGTAATCATACTTTAAAAGTAGTATGTACAAATGGTTCTGAAGCAACAAATAGTAAAGAGATAGAAACAGCACAACAAGTAGTAGTACCAACATTTGAAATAAGTACAACAGGATGGGCAGCAAGCAAAAATGTAACAATTACATATCCAACAGTAGAAGGTGAAGATTTAACATATAGTTATAGTATCGATGAAGGAAATAGTTGGACAACATCAGCAACTACTACAAAAGTTTTAACATTCACAGCACCTGGAAATGTAATCGCAAGAGTATATGATGGAACAAATTATTTATGGAGTGTTTACAATATTGATAAAATAGATACAACAATTCCAAGTACATCATTGACATTAAACTCAACAACAACAAGTAAAGCAATAGTTACTGCTATATGTTCTGATACAGAATCAGGAATAACTAAATATGAATTTTACTTAGATGGAGTTTCAAAACAAACATACACAACATCAAGTACAACACAATCATTTACATATACATCATTAGTAAAAGGTAGTCATACCTTAAAAGTAGTATGTACAAATGGTTCAAATCTAACAAATAATAAAGAAGTAAGTTCAACTCAAACAACAGTAGTACCAACATATGCAATAAGCACTACTGGTTGGGCAACAAGTAAAAATGTTACAATTACATATCCAACTGCACCAAGTGGAGAAACATTTACCTACAGTTATAGTATAGATGGTGGAATAAATTGGACAACATCAGCAACAACTACAAAAGTAATAAACTTCACAGCATCAGGAAATGTAATAGCAAGAGTATATGATGGAACAAACTATTTTGCAGGAAGTAGTTACACAATTGATAAAATAGATACAACAGCACCAACTTGTGGGACATGGTCTGGTGGAAGTACTTCTTGGACAAATGCTAATAGAGTTATTTCTCTTACCTGTTCAGATGGTGGAAGTGGTTGTACAGCAGCTTCATATAGTACAACATATAGTAGTGGTACAATAGTAAGCGCAACTCCTTCAATAACAATAAGTGATAGTATTGGAAATAGTAGAGTATGTACTTCATCTTCTCCAATAAGTATTTATATTGATAAAGACGCACCAACTAAACCAACTGTTGCTCTTTATGAAGGAACTGTTCCAAATGTTTTAAAAACATATACAAGTGGAACATGGACAAATAAAGATATTATGACTAGAGTAGGTTCAACTGATTCAGGTTCAGGAATAAATTATTATCAATACTCAAATGATTTAGTAAACTGGGGTACAGGAATGTATAGTTGGGCAAGTCCTACTTATGCAAATGGAACTACAAAAACACAATTAGATTATTGGATTAATTTTGGAGGAAGTTGGAATTTCTATTTAAGATCAGTAGATAATGCTGGTAATGTTAGTGCAGCTTCGGATGTATTTACTGAAAATGTTTACAAAGGTAATCTTGATTACTTTGTAAGTAACAATGGATCTTGGTTTTCATCAGGAAGCAATGGAGCAACAGTAGGAACAACTGGACAAAGTAAAATGCTTGATGGTATAGCAATAGCTGTTCCAGCATCACATGCAGGATTATCTGGTGGAATATATTATGATGCTCATTTCCAAGATTATGGTTGGCAAAATGGAAATACATATTCTATTATAAGAACAGGAAAAAGATTAGAAGCATTAAGAATTATATTAACTGGTTCATTAGCATCTTATTTTGATATATATTATAGAACATATGTAGAAAATGCTGGTTGGCTAGGATGGGCAAGAAATGGTGGAGAAGCAGGTTCAGCGACTCTTTGTAGACGTATGGAAGCTGTTCAAATGGTATTAGTACCTAAAAATATTACAAATAACTATCCATCATATTTACCATATTATGTAACTGATTATAACTCATCAGTAGCGTCACTTGTAACAACTGGTATATCTAGTTGTCCATAAAGTAGAAAGAAGGAAAACATGAAAAATAAAATAATAGGAACAATATCTTTACTTTTAGTAGTAGGATTACTAACAGGATGTGGATGTCAAAATAAAAAAGAAAAAACAACAAAAGAAGAAACAAAAATAAATACAAATGAAAATGTAATAAAAGATCAAACAGTAGGAAAATTAGAATTAACAAATACATCATTAATAACAAAAAATGGACAATCAACATTAGTAACCTTAGTATCAAATAATACAAAAGAAAAAGTATTAGTAAAATCATTTACTATATATGTAAAAGATAAAGATAAAAAAATAATAACAACATTATTAGGATATGTAGGAGAAGAAGTTCCAGCAGGACAATCAAGAACTATAACAAGTAATGTTGATAGAGATTTAACACAAGCATATTCAGTTGAATACAAAATAAACAAATAAAGACTTTTCGTCTTTATTTTTTATTGACTTTATAGAGACAAAAATATATACTTATATTATAATAAAACTATCATAAGGAGAATAATATGAAAAAAAAAGGTTTTACACTAATTGAATTATTAGCGGTAATTGTTATTCTTGCAGTTATAGCTTTAATTGCGACTCCAATTATTCTTGGAATGATTGAAAATACAAAAAAAGAAGCTTCAAAAGATTCTGCTATGGCATATATTGATGAAACCCTTAGTTATATGTCATTAAGTGATTATAATGATGAAGCAATGTTACCAGATGGAACATATAATTTAATAGAAAAAAATCAAAGCTATAAAGCATTCAATGATTATATTAATTTGAAAGGTAATAAACCAACTGGTGGAGAAATTACATTAAAAAACAGTAAAGTTACAGCTGCAAAAATGTGTATTGGAGGATATGAAATATCATACTCTAACGAGAAATATACTGTTGGATCAACTTGTAAATCAATTGTTTCACCTTTTGATATTAAAACTACATCAACGAGTAGTAATATAATAGTAAATACAGAAGTTAAAAATAGTGAAAATATAACAAAATATTATTATAGTATTGATGGAAAAGACTATGTAGAAAGTACTGAAAACACACATATTTTTTCTAAATTATCAAGTAATACAAAATATACAATTTATGTAAAAATTGAAAACAATTATGGTGAACAAGAAACAAGTAGTGTTGAAGAAACAACAGGAAATGTTGATGTTCCAAACTTTATCATAGAACCAAGTGGTGAAAATTGGACAACAAGTAAAGATATTACAATAACATATCCAACTGCACCAAGTGGAGAAACATTTAATTATAGTTATAGTATAGATGGGGGAAATAATTGGACACCATCAACAACAACAAAAACTTTAACCTTTACATCACCTGGTAATGTAATTGCACGTGTATTTGATGGAAAAAACTATTTTACAGGAAGTGTTTATACAATTGATAAAATAGATACAACAATACCAACAACAACATTAACAATAAATTCAACAACAACAAGTAAAGCAACTGTTACAGCAGTATGTTCAGATACAGAATCAGGAATAACAAAATATCAATTCTACTTAGATGGAACAATAAAACAAACATATCAAACAAATTCAGTATCGCAAAATTATACATATACATCACTAGGTAATGGAAATCATACGTTAAAAGTAGTATGTACAAATAATGCAGAAGCAACAAATAGTAACGAAATAGAAACATTACAACAAGTTGTGGTGCCAACATATGTAGTTAATCCAAGTGGAGATATTTGGGCAACAAGTAAAAATATAACAATAACATATCCAACAGTAGAAGGTGAAGACCTAATATATAGTTATAGTATAGATAATGGAAATAGCTGGACAACATCACCTACAACAACAAAAACTTTAACTTTAACAACAACTGGTAATGTAATAGCACGTATATATGATGGAACAACCTATTTTACAGGAAGTACTTATAAAATTGATAAAATTGATACAACAATACCAACAACAAATTTAACAATAGATTCAACAACAACAAGTAAAGCAACTGTTACAGCAGTATGTTCAGATACAGAGTCTGGAACAGCAGAATATCAATTCTACTTAGATGGAACATTAAAACAAACATATCAAACAAATTCAGTATCACAAAATTATACATATACATCATTAAGCAATGGAAATCATACGTTAAAAGTAGTATGTACAAATGGAGTTAACTTAACAAACAATAAAGAAATAAGTTCAACCCAAACTACAGTAATTCCAACATATTTAACTAATCCAAGTGGAGATGTTTGGGCAATAAGTAAAGATATAACAATAACATTTCCAACAATAGAGGGTGAAGATTTAACTTATAGTTATAGTATAGATGGTGGAACAAATTGGACAACATCACCTACAACAACAAAAACTTTAACTTTTACAACACCAGGAAATGTAATAGCAAGGGTATATGATGGAACAAATTATTTTAATGGAAGTGTTTACAATATTGATAAAATAGATATAACAATACCAAGTACAACATTAACATTAAATTCAACAACAACAAGTAAAGCAACTGTTACAGCAGTTTGTTCAGATACTGAAACAGGTATTACAAAATATCAATTTTACTTAGATGGAGTATCAAAACAAACATACACAACATCAAACACAACACAAACACATACATATACATCATTAAGTAATGGTAGTCATACATTAAAAGTAGTATGTACAAATGGTATCAATTTAACAAACAATAAAGAAGTAAGTTCTACTCAAACAACAGTAGTACCAACATATGCAATAAGTACAACAGGTTGGGCAACAAATAAAAATGTAACAATTACATATCCAACTGCACCAAGTGGAGAAACATTTACATACAGTTATAGTACAAATGGTGGAACAACATGGACAACATCAGCAACAATTACAAAAGTAGTAAACTTCACAGCATCAGGAAATGTAATAGCAAGAGTATATGATGGAACAAACTATTTTACAGGAAGTAGTTATACAATTGATAAAATTGATACAACTACACCAACTATTACAATTAGTTCTTCATTACCAAGCTCATTAACAAGAGGTGACAGTTATACTATTTTAGGAACATATACGGTTGGTTCATCTGGTGGAACAACAACATGTTCAAGTAATATAAATGGAACAATATCTAATTCAAGTTCACTAACAGCAGGAACACATACAATAACATGTACTGTAACAAATGGTGCAGGAGTATCAGTTTCAACTAATAAAACTGTTGCAGTTACATATACAGCTTATACAGGGAAAAATTTGATGACAAATAGTGATTTTTCAACAGCAACAACAGCTGGATGGTATAATGCTATTGCTAGTGTAGAAGGAGGAGCATTAAAATTAAATACTCCAAATTCACAAGCATTTTTAATATATGATTTAGGTACATCTATTCCATCAGTAGCTGGTCACAAATTGTATGTAACAGCCGCAAGTTCTATTAGAGATTATAATGCAGGTGCAGGTTTACAAGTTCATTCTTGTCAAAATAATGTTAGTTATTGCTTTGCAAATGGCCCTTTCAATACAATTGATTGGGGTTGGAATCCAAATGCTTATAATGGAACTGTAGTATGGAAAAATATAACAAGATATTTTACTGCAAATTATGCTTATTTAGAAATAATGCTTTGCCAATCAGTAGGAACTTCTACAACAGGATTAGTATATTTTGACAATATTTTAGTACTTGATTTAACCGCAACATTTGGTGCAGGTAATGAGCCTAGTGAAGCATGGTGTGATAGCCATATAAGTTATTTTAATGGTACAACAACAATATATAAGTAGAAAGAAGGAAAACATGAAAAATAAAATAATAGGAACAATATCTTTACTTTTAGTAGTAGGATTACTAACAGGATGTGGATGTCAAAATAAAAAAGAAAAAATTAAAATAGAAGAAACAAAAATAAATACAAATGAAAATGTAATAAAAGATCAAACAGTAGGGAAATTAGAATTAACAAATACTTCATTAATAACAAAAAATGGACAATCAACATTAGTAACATTAGTATCAAATAATACAAAAGAAAAAGTATTAGTAAAATCATTTACTATATATGTAAAAGATAAAGATAAAAAACTAATAACAACATTATTAGGATATGTTGGAGAAGAAGTTCCAGCAGGACAATCAAGAACTATAACAAGTAATGTTGATAGAGACTTAACACAAGCATATTCAGTTGAATACAAAATAAACAAATAAAGACATTTTGTCTTTTTTTGATTAATTTAGAATAAAAACCCTTGTATCTTAATATATTAATATGATATAATTAATGTGCTTTTTCAAATATACACATTATTGATTTTTATGCCGTGTGCCAATATGGTGGTATAAAGAGTTGAGATAATGGAGGAAATAACAAAAGGAGGAAGAAAAGTATGGCAGTAGTGTCAATGAGTTATTTATTAGAAACAGGTGTTCATTTCGGACATCAAACAAAAAGATGGAATCCAAAGATGAAAGAATATATCTTTACATCAAGAGATGATATTTATATTATCGATTTACAAAAAACAGCAAAGAAAATCGAAGAAGCATATGCAGCATTAAATAAAATTGCAGCAAATGGTGGAAAAGTAATATTTGTAGGAACTAGAAAACAAGCTAGTGAAGCAATAACTGAAGAAGCAATTCGTTCAAATTCTTTCTATATAGCTGAAAGATGGTTAGGTGGAACCTTAACAAATTTCAGAACAATTAGAAGAAGAGTTAAAAGATTAGAAGAAATCGAAAACATGGAAAAAGATGGTACATTTAATTTACTTCCAAAAAAAGAAGTAATTGGACTTAGAAAAGAATATGAAAAATTAAATAAAATTTTATGTGGTATTCGTGATATGTATAAATTACCAGAAGCAATGTTTATTGTAGATCCTTCAAAAGAAGATATCGCAATAAAAGAAGCTAGAAAATTAAATATTCCAGTATTTGGTATTGTAGATACAAACTGTGATCCAGATATGGTTGATTATGTAATTCCAGGTAATGATGATGCAATCCGTGCTGTAAAATTAATTACAGGTGTTATGGCTAACGCTATCGTTGAAGCAAACGGTGGAAAAATTGTTGACTTCGTAAAAGAAGGAGATAAAAAAGCTGATGATAACATTATGGAAAAAGCATTAGAATCTGTAAAAAGAAAAGAACCAAGAAGATTTGATCGTGATAATAGAAATAATGACAGATCAAATAATAGACCATTTAATAGAGAATTTAAAAAAGATTTCAATAGAGATTTTAAAAAAGATGATACTAGAGTAGAATTCAAAAAAGATGAAACTAGAGTAGAATTTAAAAAAGAACAACCAGCTCCAGCAAAAGTTGAAGTTAAAGAAGAAGTTGTAGTAGTTAAAGAACAAACTGTAGTAGTTAAAGAAGAAAAAGCAAAAAAAGATTTAAGTACAGTTACAGTTGCAGAACTTCGTGAATTAGCTAAAGCTAAAGATGTAAAAGGTTATTCAACAATGAAAAAAGCAGAGCTTTTAGAAGCTTTAAAATAGAAAAAATAAGATGATTAATTAATCATCTTTCTTGTAGAAAGGGAAAAAATATATGATAAGTGCTAGTTTAGTAAAAGAATTAAGAGAAAAATCAGGAGCAGGAATGCTTGATTGTAAAAAAGCTTTAGAAGCAAATAACTGTGATATTGATGCATCAATGGATTGGTTAAGAGAAAAAGGAATTTCAAAAGCTGCTAAAAAAGCAGATCGTATAGCAGCTGAAGGGATTGCTTCAATTCTTATTGATGGAAACAATGCAGTAATTGTAGAAGTAAACTCTGAAACAGATTTCGTTGCTAAAAATGAAGAATTTATTGGTTTAGTAAATGAAATTTTAAATATTATTATTAAAAATGATGTTAAAACTGTAGAAGAAATTTTAGAATTAACTTCTTCAGAAGGAACAGTTAATGATTTAATAATAAATAAAACTGCTAAAATTGGTGAAAAACTTTCATTAAGAAGATTTGTTAAATTAACTAAAACTGATTCAGAATCATTTGGAGATTATATTCATATGGGTGGTAGAATAGCAGTTCTTTCATTAATTGAAAATTCATCAGTAGAAGTTGCTAAAGATGTAGCAATGCATTCAGCAGCAATGAGACCTACTTATGTAAAAAGAGCTGATGTTCCAACTGAAGAAATTGAAAGAGAAAAAAATATTCTTAAAGAACAAGCTATTAATGAAGGAAAACCTTCTGATATAGCAGAAAAAATGGTTGCAGGAAGAATTCAAAAATTCTATAAAGAAGTTTGTTTAGAAGAACAACCATTTGTTAAAGATTCTGATATAGATGTTAAAACATTTGTTAGCAACAATGGAGGTCAAATCGTTGATATGATTAGATTCGAAGTTGGAGAAGGAATTGAAAAAAAAGAAGAAAATTTTGCTGAAGAAGTAGCAAAACAAATAAATAAATAATAAAAATAATAATAAAAAGAGAAAATTTAATATAATATTTTCTCTTTTTTCTTGTATTGAAGAATATAATATATTATAATCATTATAGGAGTGATAAAAGTGAACGATATATTAAAAGAAACAGAACAAAAAATGAATAATGCCATTATAAATATGGAAAAAAGATTTACAAATATAAGAGCAGGAAGAGCAAATCCAGCTATATTAGATTCAATAAGTGTTGATTACTATGGTTCTAGTACACCACTTAAACAACTTGCAAATATTTCAATTCCAGAAGCACGTCAATTAGTTATAAAACCATTTGATAAAAGTTGTCTTCAATTAATGGAAAAAGCTATATATGAAGCAAATATAGGACTTACTCCAAATAATAATGGAGAAATAATTATTTTGAATATACCTGCTTTAACAGAAGAAACTAGAAGAGAATATGTTAAACAATCAAAAACAATTGCAGAAGAATGTAAAATTGCTTTAAGAAATGTAAGACAAGATGCTAATAGTGATATCAAAAAATTAGAAATAACAGAAGATGATATTAAAGCTGGTCAAGATGAAGTACAAGAATTAATAAATAAATTTAATAAAATAGTAGAAGAAAAAGCAAAAATAAAAGAACAAGAATTAATGACTGTTTAGAAGAATAAACATTTTAACAAATAAAAACAATTAGATAAAAATACTAATTGTTTTTTATTTAAATAAGCTTATTTTCTTTTTTTTAAAACCAATATATGGTACAATAAACTAAGGTGATATGAATGGAACAAAAAACTAGAAGTGATTTAAGAAAAGATATTATGACAATTCTTTATCAAATAAATATTTATAAAAAAAACAAAATGGAAATAGATATTGATTCTATTATTAAAGAAGTAGTAGAAATAGATAATGAATTTGTTAAAGAAACTGTATATGGTGTTTTAACATATGAAAATGAAATAAATGAATTAGCAAATAAATACTTAGATAAATGGACAATTGATAGATTAGGAAATACGGATAAAGCTATTATACAAATGGCAATATATGAATTAATTTATACAGAAACTCCAGATATAGTATGTATTAATGAAGCAATTGAACTAGCAAAATCATATAGTGATGACAGTGTTAGAAAAATGATTAATGGTGTTTTAGATAAAATATTACACGCTAAGGAATAAATATGAATGAAAAATATTTATCAGTAACATCATTAACTAGATATTTAAAATACAAATTTGATAGTGATCCTAATTTAAATAAAGTTTTTATAAAAGGTGAAATATCAAATTTTAAAGCACATACTACTGGTCATTTTTATTTTTCAATTAAAGATGAAGCAAGTAAAATAAATGCTATTATGTTTAAAACTAATTCTTCTAAATTAAATTTTATCCCAACTGAAGGAATGAAAGTTTTAGTAACAGGAAGCATTAGAATATATGAAGCAACAGGTAATTATCAAATATATGTTGAAGATCTATTAGAAGATGGAATAGGTAATTTATATATAGCATTTGAACAATTAAAAGAAAAATTAACAAAAGAAGGTTTATTTAATCAAGAACACAAAAAACCATTACCAAAAATACCAAGTAGAATTGGTATTGTAACAGCATCAACAGGAGCGGCAGTAAAAGATATTATATCAACAATAAGAAGAAGATATCCAATATGTGAAACAATCCTTTTTCCTTGTTTAGTTCAAGGAGAAAATGCTCCAAAAGATATAATTAATAAAATAGAAATGGCTTCTAAATATGATATTGATGTATTAATAGTAGGTAGAGGTGGAGGAGCTTTTGAAGATTTAAACTGCTTTAACGATGAAGGAGTAGCAAGAGCTATCTTTAATTCAAATATACCTATAATAAGCGCTGTTGGTCATGAAATTGATTTTACAATAGCTGATTATGTCGCAGACTTTAGAGCTCCAACTCCAACAGGCGCAGCTGAAATTGCGGTTCCAAATATAATTGATTTAAAACATATGATTAAACAATATAATATTAGATTAAATGAATCAATTATTAAAACTGTTAAATACTTAAAACTAACACTTGATAGTATTAAAAATTCATTTATTATTAAAAATCCTTTAATAATGTTTGAAAACAAAAAACAAACACTTGATTTATTAAATGAAAAATTAACAAGAGTAGTATTAACTAAAATAGAAAAAAATAAAGTTAAATTATTTCAATTTAAAAATAATTATATATTAAATAATCCCATTAATTTATATAAAAATAAAAGAAATGAATTAAATAATATAATTGATAAATTAGAATTACTTAATCCACTAAATACTTTAAAAAGAGGTTATACTCTTACATATATTGATGAAAAAGTAGTAAAAACTATTAATGATTTAAAAATTAATAATAAAATTAAAATTAAATTTAGTGATGGTTTTGTATTAAGTAAAATAGAAGAAATAATAGGAGATTAATATGGAAAAAAAAGTAAAATTTGAAGAAAAAATGAAATCACTTGAAACTATTATAAATGATTTAGAAAATGGAGATATTGATTTAGAAGAATCTATTAATAAATATACAACCGCAATGAAATTAGTAAAAGAATGCGATGATGAATTAAATAGTATAGAAAAACAAGTATCAAAAATAGTATTAGATAATGGTGAAGTTGCTGATTTTGAAGTAGAAGATTAATATATATAATATTAATAAATTAAATAATGAATTACTAGAAGAAATTAATATAAAATATTAATTTTTTTTTATAGAAAAAAAGAGATTAATCTCTAATTTTCTGCTTCTTCTAACATATTAGTAATAATTATACCATATCCATTTATTGGATTATCAACTAAAACATGTGTTACTGCACCTATAATATAATCATTTTGAATAATAGGTGATCCACTCATACCTTGAACGACACCACCTGTTTTATTAAGTAATTTTTGATCTGTTATCTCAAAAAAAATATTTTTATTAGTTTTATTATTATTAATTTTTAAAATATTAATTTGATATTCATTTATTTTATTACCATTTAAAACTGTTAAAATTTTTGCTTTTCCATATTTAATTTCATTATAAGTAGCAACTTTGTATTGTTGTTTATTTGGAATTGTACTAGTATATTCTCCAAATATTCCACTTTTAGTATTTTCAAATATTTTACCATTAGTTTTATTAACATCTAATGTAGCGTTTTTAGAACCTGGATTTCCATCTGTACTTCTTTCAATATTTGTAACACTTGATTCAAATATTTTACCATCTTTTACTTCAAGAACAATACCAGTATTTTTTTCTGCTACTTCATGACCTAATGCTCCAAAAAATTTAGTATTTGGATCAATAAAACTCAATGTTCCAATACCTGTAATACTATCTTTTACATATAATCCTGTTTTAATAATTCCTTCATCTTTAATTAATTTTAATTTTGTATTAAAATATTTGTTATTTCTAAGATAAGTAATTGTAGCGCTTGAAGTAGTACAATTATTTAATTTGGCAACCATTTCATTAATATTATCGGTATTTTCATTGTTTATTTTTGTTATTGTATCACCAATTTCAAGTTCAGAATTTTTTAAAGTATTAATACCATTTACTTTATATTTTCCAACAATTATAATACCTTTAGAATTTATAGATATACCAATATTTTCACCACCAGGAATTATATATTTTGAATAAGCTAAAGTATTTATGGGTATAATAAGTAATATTAGAAGAAGAAGAGAAGATTTCTTAAATTTTTTAAAAAACATTTTACCAATCTCCTTTTATTTGCAGACTACATTATTAGTATGAATAGTAATAAAAATATTATTAAATTAAAAGTTGGAAATTTGTAAAAATTTTAAAAAAATAATATTTTTTATGAAAATAATGTTATAATAATATGTATATTTAGAAGAGGTAGTATTATGGAAAAAAATAAACAAATTAATGAATTTATTAATGATCTTTTAAGTAATGAACTTAGTTTTAAAAAAGGATTATCAAAAGAAGAGATTATTACATTTTTAAAATCAGATCAATTAGTTGATACTTTAGCAGACATTATCTATACAAAGAATAAAAGAAAAGAACAAATAAATAAAAAATTTCCAGATAATGAAGTATTGATTAAATATAATAATATTGAGAAATTAATTCAATATATGTATTATGATTATACAATAAATATATATGAATTTGAAAAAATAGCAAAACAAATATTAAGTTCTGAAAGTCAATGTATAATTAAAGAACTTTTAGATAATGAAATTGTAAAAATAACTGATAACCATATATCATTAACAAAATATGGTATAGCAGTTGCGGTATTTTTAGGTTTTTCATTTGAAGATGAAAATAAAGAAGAGTTTATAAAACAATATAAAAAGAATATAGATAAGTATTAAAGTTTAATACTTATTTTACATTATAAAACAAAATATAATAACTTTACTTGTATAAATAAGTGATTTATATTATAATATAAATTAGATAACAAAATGATAGGAGTTAATTTAATGGATTATTCAAAATTAAAAATACCAAATCACGTTGCGATCATTTTAGATGGTAATGGTAGATGGGCAAAAGATAGAGGATTAAAAAGAAGTGAAGGACATAGAGTAGGATTTAAAAATTTAAAAAATTTATGTGTTCATGTAATAAATAGTGGAGTAAAAGTATTAAGCGTTTATGCATTTTCAACTGAAAACTTTAAAAGAAGTGAAGAAGAAGTAGGATTTTTAATGGATTTATTTGCTAAAAAATTTAAATCTGAAACTAAAGAATTTATGAAAGAAAATGTTAAAGTTATTTTTTCAGGAAGAACAGAAAATCTAAGAAAAGATGTTCTTGAATCTATGAATTATATAACAGAAAAGACTAAAAATAATACAAGAGGAATATTTAATATTTGTTTGAATTATGGTGGTCAATTTGAAATAATAGATGCTGTTAAAAAAATAGCACAAGAAGTAAAAAATGAAGAATTAGAAGTAGCTGATATTAACGTTGAAATGTTTAATAAGTATTTATATCAAGATTTACCACATATTGATTATTTAATTAGAACAAGTGGAGAACAAAGATTAAGTAACTATATGTTATGGCAATTATCATATGCTGAATTTTATTTTCCAAATATTCATTTTCCAGATTTTAATGGGGAAGAATTTGATAAATCATTGATTGAATTTACAAAAAGAGATCGTAGATTTGGGGGAATAGAATATGAAACAAAGAACAATTAGTGCTGTTATAGCTTTACTTATATTTGTTCCCATATTTATTCTTGGTGGAGCACTATTTAGTATAGCTATGTATGTAGTATCTATAATAGCATTAAGAGAATTTTTAAAGATAAAACAAACAAAAAAAGATTTACCTAATTTTATAACATTTATATCATATATGGTTATGACTTTATTCGTTTTATCTAATGTAACTAATACAGATATTTTATTTACAATAGATTATAGAATTATTGCAGGATTATTCTTAGTATTTACAATACCAACTGTTTTATATCATAATAAAAAATTATATAGTATAGTTGATGCATTTTATTTAATAGGTGGAGTATTTTTCTTAGGAATTAGTTTTTCACTTCTTATTTTACTAAGAAATAGAGGATTAGATATACTTTTATATTTATTTTTAATAACTGCTATTACAGATACATATGCTTATCTTGTAGGAATGTTAATTGGTCGACATAAATTATTAGAAGATATTTCTCCTAAGAAAACTTGGGAAGGAACAATCGGTGGAACACTATTTGGTGTTGTTATTGGTACTGTCTTTTATAATACTGTAGTTGATCAAAATTTAGCTATATATGTAGTAATACTTATGACTTTGTTTTTATCATTACTTGGACAATTTGGAGATTTATTTTTCTCATCAATTAAAAGATATTATGAAAAAAAAGACTTTTCAAATATAATGCCAGGTCATGGTGGAGTACTTGATAGATTAGATAGTATTATATTTGTTATACTAGGATTTATGTTCTTTATAACAATTATTTAGGAGGTTTTTATGACTTTAATTTGGTTTATATTAGTACTTGGAATAACTGTTTTTATTCATGAATTAGGACATTTTATATTCGCTAAAAAAGCAGGAATTTATGTTTATGAATTCGCAATAGGAATGGGTCCTAGAATATTTAAATTTAAAAGAAAAAATGATGAAACAACATATGCAATTAGATTATTTCCAATAGGTGGATTTGTTAGTATGGCTGGTGAAAGTATTGAAGAAGATAAAGATGTACCAGAAAATAAACAAATGAATTCTAAAACTTGGATACAAAGATTTAATACAATTATTGCAGGAGTTTTATTTAATTTTTTACTAGCAATCATTCTTTTATTTATAGTCGCATTAAATAATGGCGCACCACAAAATAAAGTATATGTTGGTGAATTAGATAAGAACTATCCAATTATAAATACTAGTATTAAACAAGGTGACAGAATTGTTAAAATAAATGATAAAAAAGTTAGATCATCTGATATGTTAGTTCTAGAACTTGCTATTAATAGTGGTAAAAAATTAGAACTTACAGTTGAACATAAAAATGATAAAGTAGAAAAAGTAATTATTAATCCAGTTAAAACTAAAGTAAATGATAAAGATACATATAGATATGGATTTACTATTAATACTAAAGTAGAAAAAGGTATATTTGCTTCAATTAAATATGCTTTTACAAAAACAATTAATTTAGTTGACCAAATGATATCAATAATATTTTATTTAGCAACAGGAAAATTAAGTTTAAATAATTTATCTGGACCAATTGGAATATATAATATAGTTGGTGAAAGTGCAAAAGAAGGTTTAATTAGTTTAATATATCTAACAGCTTATCTTTGTATTAATGTCGGCTTTATAAACTTTATACCACTTCCAGCATTTGATGGAGGAAGAATTTTATTTTTAATTATTGAAAAAATTAAAGGTAGTAAAGTAAATCAAAAAATAGAAAACACAATTCATACAATAGGTTTCTTCATGCTAATAGCTTTAATGCTAATAATAACCTATAATGATATATTAAGATTTTTTTAAGAAAAGTAATTTTTCTTTTTTTTTTGCAGGAAAATAAATAGATATGTCGAATAATAATATTAGGAGATGTTATTGGAGAAAATATGCAAATAAGAATAATTAAAATATTAAAAAATTATTATAAATACTTTATTTTATTTATATTTATTATCTTGTTAATTATATCAAGTATAATTTATGCTGAACAAAATAAACCTATCGAACATAAAAATATAGAAGAAAAAGTAATAAAAAAAGAAACAAAAGTAGTAAAAGAAGAATCAAAAATAAAAGTTGATATTAAAGGAAGTGTAAAAAAAGAAGGAGTATATGAATTAAATAAAGATAGTAGAGTAATTGACGTTATTAAACTTGCAGGTGGTTTAAAAGAAAATGCTAATACATCATATATAAATTTAAGCAAAATTATAACAGATCAAATGGTTATAATAATATATTCTGATAAAGAAATTGAAGAATATAAAAAAGAAAAAGTTATAACAAAATACATAGAAATAAAAAAAGACTGTACTTGCCCAGATAATTTTAATGATGCATGTATAGAAGAAAACAATGATCAAGTAAATGAAGAAACGAGTAATGAAGAAACAAATAGCGAAGAGACAAGTAATGAAGAAACAAGTAATGAAGAAACAACAAATACAGACCCGATTAATAATAAAATATCAATTAATACCGCAAAAGAAGAGCAACTTCAAACCCTAACAGGTATAGGTGAATCAAAAGCTCAGGCAATAATTAAATATCGTTTAGAAAAAGGATTATTTACTAAAATAGAAGATATAAAAAATGTTACTGGAATAGGTGACTCATTATTTGAAAAAATTAAAAGTAATATTACTGTTTAGCTGTTTAGTAGTATTAATTAGAACATATTTTATTACAAATAATAATATATATAATTCAAAATATAATATTAATACATCAGTAATAGATGGATATATAATTAATCATAAAATAGATGGTAATAAATTAAATTTAGAAATAAAGGGAAAAGAAAAAATATACGCAACATATTATTTTAATAGTTTAAATGAAAAAAATAATTATATAAACAATATTAAAATAGGTGATGTTATAAGAATAAAAGGAGAAATAAGAGAGCCTCCTAAAAATAGAATAAGGAATGGATTTAATTATAATTTATATTTAAAAAGCAAAAAAATATATTATGTTTTTAGTGCTAAAGAAATAAAAAAAATAAGTAGTAATAAAAAGATAAATTATAAAATTAAAAACTGTATTATTAATAGAATAAATTCAATCAATAATAATTATCTATATACTTTTATAATAGGAGATACTAGTGTACTCGATAATGAAATAGTAAAAACATATAGAAATAATGGAATAAGTCATTTATTCGCAGTTTCAGGAATGCATGTTACTTTATTAGCTTTTATAATTTTATTTGTTTTAAATAAAGTAAGTAGTAATAAATATATTAATAATAGTATTGTTTTTATTTTCCTATTCTTTTATATGTTTTTAACTAATTTTACCCCATCTATTATTAGATCTGTTTTTTTCTTTATACTTTTATCATTTAATAAAATATTTAAAATTAAAATTAAACCATTATATATATTAATAATCGTTTTATTAATGCTTCTAATATATAATCCGTATTACATATATAACATTGGTTTTATATTAAGTTTTTTAACAAGTTTTGTTTTAATAATTTGTACAAAAACAATAAAAAATTATAATAGTTATCTTAATAAAACATTTATTATATCCTTACTTTGCTTTTTAATATGTATGCCAGTTATTATAAATAATTATAATCAAATTAATTTACTGAGTCCTATTATTAATGTCTTTTTTGTACCATTTATATCTTTAATTGTTTTTCCTTTTGCAATAATAACTTTTATATTTCCTTTTTTTAAAGATATTCTTTTTATTTTAACTGACTTAGTAGAAAAAATATCTATCTATATTGATCATATAAAATATTTTAATATAATATTAAAAACAGTTCCTATGTATATTTTTATAACATATTATATAATAATAATATTTATTATAAAAAAACTAGAAGTAAAAAAATACATTTATTTATTAATCTTAGTAATCATTTTAGTTATTCATAGTAATATTAATTATTTAAATAATTATACAAAAATCACAATAATAGATGTTGGACAAGGTGACTCTATATTAATTAGTTTACCAAAAAACAAAGGAAATATATTAATTGATACAGGAGGAATAAAAACATATCAAAACGAGATTTGGCAAAAACAAAAAAATAAATATAGTATCGCTGATAAAACAATTATTCCATATTTAAAAAGTGAAGGAATAAAAAAACTTGATTATTTAGTTTTAACACATGGTGATAATGACCATATGGGAGAAGCTACAAATTTAGTAGAAAACTTTAAGGTAGATAAAGTTATATTTAATGTTGGATATTATAATGAACTTGAAAAAGAACTTATAAAAATATTAGATATTAAAAAGATTAACTATATTCAAGGAATAGAAGAATTAAATATAGAAAATAATAAATTTTATTTTTTAAATTCTAAAATTTATGATAATGAAAATGATAATAGTAATGTTATATATTTTAATTATAATAATAATAAATTTCTTTTTATGGGAGATGCTGGAATAGAAAGAGAAAAAGATATATTAGGTAAATATAATTTGAAAGATATTGATTTTTTAAAGGTTGGACATCATGGATCTAATTCAAGCAGTGGACAAGAGTTTATAAACAGTATTAATCCAAAATATAGTTTAATATTAGTAGGTGAAAATAATAGATATGGTCATCCAAAAGATAGTGTTTTAGATACTTTAGCTAAATCTAAAATATATAGAACAGATCTAGATGGAAGTATAGAAATCAAATTAAATAACAAAGGTTATAAGGTAGATATTTGTTGTTCACAGTTAGGAGAATGGTAAAATGGAAAATAAGATAGTAAATGAAAAAAGCATTTTATATGCTGATATTAGAAAATTAATTGAACAAAGTAAAAATAGAATATATAAAACAGTCAATGACGAAATGGTTAATCTATATTGGAATATTGGGAAAATGATTGTGGAGAAACAAGATGGCCAAATAAGGGCAAAATATGGGGATTATATTCTTGAAAATATTTCAGAAAAGTTGACAAAAGAATTTGGAAAAGGTTTTTCGACTAGAAATTTAAAGAGAATGAGAAAACTATATTTATGTTATCCAAAAGGGACAACATTGTTGCCCCAATTAACCTGGTCTCATTATTTAGAGTTAATAAAAATAAGTGATGAAGACAAAAGAAATTTCTATATGCATGAATGTATTGATTCCAATTGGGATGTAAGAGAATTACAAAGACAAAGGATAACTTTATTATATGAAAGATTATCTTCATCTAAAGATAAATCAAAACAGTTAGAATTATCAACTAAAGGTCAAAAGTTACATCAAGCCAAAGATATTATTAAAGATCCTTTTGTATTAGAATTCTTGGATATAAAAGAAAATATGGATTATTTAGAAAGTGACTTAGAAAAAAATATATTAGAACACTTAAAAGAATTCTTGTTAGAATTAGGTAAAGGTTTCACATTTGTAGGTAATCAAGTAAGAATTACAATAGATACAGAACATTTTTATCCTGATTTAGTATTCTATAATAGAATTCTAAATTGTTTCGTAATAATAGACTTAAAGATAGGTAAAGCGACTCATAAAGATATAGGACAAATGCAAATGTACGTAAACTATTATGATAGGGAAATTAAATTAGATTGTGAGAATAAGACAATTGGTATATTATTATCTACTGATAAAAATGAAACAATAGTGAAATATACCTTACCAGAAGATAATAAAACTATATTTTCATCAGAATTTAGATTAACTATACCAAGTGAGAAAGAATTTATTGATGTTATTGAAACAGAAAAGAAAAATATGGAATTGATATGATATAATAGTTACAGGAGTTGATATTATGATAGTAAAGAATAATTACAATGAATGCTTAACCAATTTAGCTTGTTCTATAAGAAAATATTTTGGATTGGTATATAATCATAATACTTTGGAATATATAAATATAATTTTAGAAGAAAAGAAACCTAAAAATGTAGTAACAATATTATGTGATGGTATGGGTTCAAATATCATGGATAGAAATTTATATAAAGATTCTTTTTTAATAAAAAATAGAATTAAGTCAGTTACAACTGTTTTTCCAGCAACAACTGTAGCTGCAACAACATCTATGATGACAGGACTTAATCCTTACGAAACAGGTATGTTAGGCTGGGATATGTATTATAAAGATATTGATAAAACTATAACTGTGTTTATGAATTCTGAAAAAGGTGATTTTGACTATAAACCACTAGATGAAGCTATAGAATATAATAGTAAACATATGATAAGAGAAACTATTATTAAAGAGATAAATGAAAAAGGTTTATACAAAGGATATAGTTTATTCCCGTTTGGTGATAAAGCATATTCGACACTTGATGAAATGTATGAAAAAATAGAAAAACTATGCAGTGAAGATGGTAAAAAATATATTTATGCTTATGATATTAATCCAGATCACACTATGCACGAAATAGGGTGTAATAAACCTAAAATAAAAGAAATAATTGAAGATATAAATAAAAGAATAGAAGAATTAAGTAATAAATTAACTGATACAGTAATATTTGTAGTAGCTGATCATGGTCATCACAATGTAGAAAATATATTTATAAAAGATTATCCAGATATAGAAGAGTGTTTACTTAGAAATACTTCACTTGAACCAAGAGCTGTTAACTTCTTTATTAAACAAGAAAAAAAAGAAATGTTTGTTGAATTATTTAATAAGTATTTTGGTAATGATTTTGATTTGTATTCAATGGAAGATGTAATTGAATCTAAATTATTTGGTAATGGTTTAGAAAATGAAATATTTAGGGATGCTTTAGGAGATTATCTAGCTATCGGTAAAACCGATAAGACATTATTGTATACAGGAAGTGAAGTATTAAAATCACAGCATGCTGGATATACAGAAGATGAAATACTTGTTCCATTAATTGTGATTGATTGTAAATAAATTAAATTTATTCGTATGCATAAGAGTTTGTCAACATATGGTGATAATGATCATATAAGAGATGCTACAAATTTAGTAGAAAAATTTAATGTATATTAAATTATATTAAATATTGAAGATTATAATGAACTGAAAAAATAATTTATAAAAATATTAGAAATAGAAAAAGAAAGAAGAACAGAAAAAATTATATTGATATGTAATTGAAATATTTTTAGTGTGATATAATAAACGAGGGAGTTGATTTTATGCGTATTTCTGCAAATGATAATTATGGAACTATTGCTTTAATTGGAAATAGCTCACATGATATAAAATTTATGAATTATTTATTTGAGTCTCAAGGAGTTAAAAGTATTTATGATATCAGTTTTGAAATAAATGATTTAGATATAGATGAAATACTTAAAAGAATTGCGTATCATTTAGGCAACAGTGAACCTTTGTTAATCGATAATAATGGGCTTAAAAAAATATTTAATAAGTACAACATTAAAGATTCTATAAGTTTACCTGAAATGAAAACAAAAGATATTATAAATCAGATAAATTTTTGCTTACAAAGTGATGTAGTATATGTTTGTAATTCATGTGGAGAAATAAGTAATTATATATCTTTTATACTTGGATACTTAATGTCTAAGAAACAAGAAATATTTTTTTGGAATGATATTAATGAGTCAGAATGGCTAATGTCATCTATTACCAAAAATAATGAAAATGGTTTGAAAGAAACAATTGTTTTTCCTTTGGAAATAGTAAGATTATTATCATTTCCTTATCTGTTAAATAAGGATAATGCTACTAAAAAAATTGGAGTAGAAAGGAATACTTCATTTAATATTAATACCAATGAAGTTACTGAAATTATCCCGAATACTGTTGTTTTGTTGGGAAGTTTAAGAAAACAATTAGATGCCATAAAAACACAAGCATATGAATATCAAAAAAATGGTTACACTTTATTAGCACCTAAAATATCTAATGTGAAAAGTGATGTTAATGGCTTTATTGTATTTGAAGATGATGAAAGTAATGAACCGATAATTATAGAAAAAGACTTCTTGGAAAAAAGCCTTAAATCAGAAGAAATTGTTATATGTGATACAAATGGATATATTGGAAATACTGTTATGATGGAAATTGGTTATTTACTTGGAAAAGGTAAAAAATTGGTATTTTTAGAAGAACCAAAAGAAAAATGGGTTATAGATATAGTTGATTTTTTAGAAAAACAAAATGATAGTATTTTTACGAAAAAAATTTAAATTGCATTTATGCAATTTTTTTTAAAAATAAAGATAATAACTATATGAAAGAGTCTATTAATTTGATTCAAAAATTTAATGTAGATTAAATTATATTTATTATTGGATATTATAATGAACTTAAAAAAGAAAATATTGGACAAATACAAGTCTACATTAATTATATAGATTCTAATGTTAGAAAAATAAAACAAAATAAAATAATATGTATAATAATTTGTAAGAAAGATAATAAAAATGTAATTGAATATTGTAGTGATAATAGAATAATTGTAATAAAATATGAATTTTTATAGAATATTTTAAATCATTAGTGTATAATATCTTCTCGAGGTGGAAATATGTTTGGAAAGAAAAAGAAATCTTTAGATTTAAAAATCAATGACTATGTAATGAGTGAAGAATATAAATCTGAAACTTTAGTAATAGCAAATTTGGAATTCATATCAAGTGAAGTAACTCTTTATGGACCTATGATTAAAACTACAGACCAAAAATATTTATTTGAAAAAGTAATTGATAATGATAAGGTTAAATATAGAGAAATATTTACAGGATTTATAGCAGATCCAGAAAGTCATGTTTTTGATATTCCATATCCAGCGAATATATTACCATTAACAGAACAATATTATGCTATTGAGGAATATATTCATAAATATGGATTACTATTACTTATTGATGAAATAAATAATTTAATAAAAGATGGATACAAAGAAGGCTCAGATGAATTAAAAGACTTAGAAAAAGTTGATGAAAATTCTTATTTATCTGTTGATGAAATAGATGTAATAGAACAATTTGTTTTAAAAAAATAAAGAATTGCCATCGGTAGTTTTTTTTTGAAAAGAAAGAGAATATATTCATAGTACATTAATCATCACATTAAAATAAGATTTAATCAAAAGATATATTAAATATAATAAAATATTATTAAATAGTGGTAATATTAATAATTTAGAATATAATATAATAAATCAATTAATATAAAAAATTAATGAATATAATTTAATATAAATGGATATATTAAAAGTAGGATATATTATTTTAAATATTATATCCTTTATATAATAATATTAGGAATATACATTATTATGTGACAAGTATAGATAGTATGAAGTGATTTAATAAATCAATATTTATACTTGTCTATAGTGTGCACGCTAATGCATTAGCGTTTTATATAGAGTGAAACCTAATAATTAGGTTTCTTTTGTTTTAGGAAATTATTCAAAAAAAGACAAGTTTTTAAAAAAATAATAAATCTCTTGCATTAATAAATAGTCTATGCTATAATAATCACAGGTTTAAAAATTATTTGTCACTTTCCTTTTTAAGATAAGTTCCAATAACAATTAAATCAAATCTAAAAAGGAGGAAGAACAATGAACAAAGAATACAAGGATGAAGTAGTAGTTTGTAAAGATTGTGGTAAAGAATTTATTTTTACTATAAACGATCAAAAATTTTACGAAGAAATGGGATTCAATAACAAACCAGTTAGATGTAAAGATTGCCGTAATAAAAGAAAAAACAGCGGAAATAACGACAGAAGAAACTAATTGAATCATAAAAACTCAAATTGAGTTTTTTTTTGTACTTTTTAAGTTATAAATCATTTAATATTATAGGATGTGAATTTATGAATTATGATTTAAAAGACATGGGAATAGTAAATTTAAATGCTCATCAAAATTCAATACAAACTGATAAGTATTATTATATAAATGAAAAAATAACTATATTAAATAAAGAATATAATATCACTTGTTTTTCAATTATCAATAAATATGGTGTTGTTTTTACAAAAGATTTAGATAGTATAAATGAAATAGGAATTCATTTTATTACTAATTATCATTTTTATGAAAAAATAAATTTAATCTTTGCTAAAATAATAGATGAAAATACGATTGAAATAAAAATAATGGAAGGAGTAAATAGTAAACCTTTTTCTATTGATGAATCTGCTTGTTCAAGTGCTGTCGCATTTTTATTAAATAAATATACAAATAATGAAGAGATTAATATATATTGTAACAATGTAAAATATGTAATTATTTATAAAAACAACAATCATGTTTATATAAAAGAAAAGATAGATATCGTAAATCAGAATAAAAGAAAGACAAAGCAAAATATAAAAAATTAATAAATTTAGTTGAAAAAATCAAAAAATATGTTATAATTATTATGTTGTATGTCTCCTTAGCTCAGTTGGTAGAGCAACAGACTCTTAATCTGTGGGTCTAGGGTTCGAGCCCCTAAGGGGACACCAAAATAATATATGAAGAGTAGTTTTAAGAATTACTCTTTTTATTTTTAAAAATAATGGAGGAAAAATTATGTGGAAAGAATTAATAGTAATGATGTTAGAAGTAGAAGAAAAAAGCAACAATATAATTAATTTAGAAGAATTATATAATTTATTGTTAGAAAAATTACCAAAATCACTAGTTTTAAAACTATCAGATGAATTAGTTTTTAAAACATGTGACAATTGTATTTGTACAAATTGTGATGTTTCTTGTGATAAAAAAATGATTTTTGATGATGATGGTTTTCCAATCGCAGATAAATGTCCAAATTGGGAAAATAATGAATTAATTGCTAAAGCACTAGTATTAAAGGATCAAAATGTAGAAAAAACATCATATTCTATTTAATATACTTGCATAATTAAAAGAATTAGTGTATATTATTACTAGTACTTATTCTTGGACAAATGAGTCTCCGACTTTTATCTAGGTATAAGCGAATTATAGGAAAGGAGAAAAATTATGGCATTAAATAAAGAACAAAAACAAGAAATTGTTACAAAATATGCTAGATTTGAAGGCGATACAGGATCTGCTGAAGTACAAATAGCAATCTTAACAGCTGAAATCAATGAATTAACTGGTCATTTAAAAGAACATATTCATGATTTTCATTCTAGAAGAGGTCTACTTAAAAAAGTAGGTCAAAGACGTAGTTTACAAAAGTATTTATTAAAATCTGATGTAACTCGTTACAAAGCATTAATCGCAAGTTTAGGATTAAGAAAATAATAAATAATAAGTAGGCACTCTTTTTTGAGTGTCTTTACTTTATAATTAAAGAAGACAATGATAGATTCAGTTATTATAATGTTTATAAAGTTTGTAGATATTATAATGATTGAAAGATTAGTCTTCTTAAGAAAGATAGGAGTAAGAAATGAAAAAAGTATTTGAATTAGATTTTAGAGGAAGAAAATTAGTAGTAGAAAATGGAGATTTAGCAAAACAAGCACATGGAGCAGTTTTAATTAAATATGGAGATACAGTTGTATTATCAACAGTAGTTACAAGTAAAACAGCAAATGTTTTATCAGATTTTTTTCCATTAATGGTTTTATACCAAGAAAAATTATATTCAGTAGGTAAAATACCTGGTGGATTTATAAAAAGAGAAGGAAGACCTACAGATAATGCTACTTTAGCAGCTCGTATGATTGATAGACCAATGAGACCAATGTTTCCAGAAAACTTTAGAAATGAAGTTCAAGTTATAAACACAGTTTTATCAGTTGATCAAGATATTAGTCCAGAAATGACAGCAATGTTTGGATCTTCACTTGCTACAAGTATAAGTAAAATACCATTTGATGGACCAATCGCAGGTGTTAGAGTAGGTCGTGTTAATGGAGAATTTGTAATTAATCCAACCGCAGAACAAACTGAAATATCTGATATAGAATTAACAGTTGCGGGTACTAAACACGCTATAAACATGGTTGAAAGTGGAGCTAAAGAAGTATCAGAAGAAGATATGCTTGAAGCTTTAATGTTTGGTCATGAAGCTGTAATAGAATTATGTAATTTTCAAGAAGAAATAATTAAAGAAATCGCAGAACCAAAAATGGAATATAAAGTTTTAGAAATATCAGATGAATTAAAAAATGATATATCTACTTTAGCGACAGATAAATTAAATAAAGCTATGCGTATTTTAGATAAATTAGAAAAATATACAGCAATTGATTCAATAAAAGAAGAAATTGTATCTAAATATGAATTAGAAAATCAAAACTTAAAAGACATTGAATTAAAAGAATTAACTACAAAAGTTAAATTAGTTTTAGAATCAATTGAATATGAAATATTTAGACGTATTATAGTTAAAGAACGTACTAGAGCAGATGGAAGAAAAATGGATGAAATTAGATCATTATCAACACAAATTGATTTACTTCCAAGAACTCATGGTTCAGCAGTTTTTACAAGAGGACAAACTCAAGCTTTAGGTGTTGTAACACTTGGTGCTTTAGGTGAACATCAAATATTAGATGGATTATCTTTAGAAGCTGAAAAAAGATTTATGTTACATTATAATTTTCCACAATTTTCAGTTGGAGAAACAGGTAGATATGGTTCACCTGGTAGAAGAGAAATAGGACATGGAGCTTTAGGTGAAAGAGCACTTCTTCAAGTAATTCCACCAGAATCAGAATTCCCATATACTATTAGAGTAGTTGCTGAAGTACTAGAAAGTAATGGTTCTTCAAGTCAAGCAAGTATATGTGCTGGATGTATGGCTTTAATGGCTGCAGGAGTACCAATTAAAGCACCAGTTGCGGGAATCGCAATGGGTTTAATAACAGATGGTGAAGATTATACTATTTTAACTGATATTCAAGGTATGGAAGATCATTTAGGTGATATGGATTTTAAAGTTGCGGGTACTAGAAATGGTATTTGTGCTTTACAAATGGATATTAAAATTAAAGGTATAACAAAACAAGTATTAAAAGAAGCATTAGAACAAGCTAAAATTGCTCGTATGCAAATACTTGATGTTATTGAAGAACAAATAAAAGAACCAAGAAAAGAAGTTAGTAAATATGCTCCAAAAACAGTTACTTTTACAATTAATCCAAGTAAGATTAAAGAAGTAATTGGACGTGGTGGAGAAATGATTACTAAGATCATTTTAGAAGCAAGCAATGTTAATGCAGTAACTGATGTTAATGCTGTTAAAGTTGATTTAGAAGATGATGGAAGAGTTATTATTTATCATAATGATTCTGAAATAATTGAAAGAACTGCTCAAATGATTAAAGATATAGTAAGAGAAGTAGAAGATGGTGTAGTTTATAAAGTTAAAGTTGTTAAAGTTGAAGACTTTGGTTGCTTTGTACAATTATGGCCAGGTTGTGAAGGATTAGTTCATGTTTCTCAACTTTCAAATGAAAGAGTAGAAAATCCAAGTGATGTTGTATCAGTTGGTGATGAAATACTAGTAAAATCACAAGGTTATGATAAAAAAGGAAGATTGAATTTATCAAGAAAAGAAGCACTTAATCAGTAGCTTTTTTCTTTTCGATAAAATTTCACAATTTTTTCAGGAAAAGTATTGATTATTAAAATAATATATTATATTATTAATATAGAAATGGAGAAGAATATGGAAAAGAAAACATCAAAAAATAATGTAGTAAAAATTGACCAAAAAAAAGAAAATACTAAAAAATCTATAATACTTATACTTGTAATAATTGTATTATTTATTATTGAGTTAACCTTAATATTAGTAAATAAGGAAAAAGAAGATAAATATTCATATAGTACAAAAATATATTGTTATGAAAGTAAAGATTCAACATATTGTGATAGTGGATATGATTCTGCACAAGCTGATAATACTTCTGTAACGATAAAAGAAGTAAATATTAAATGTAAAACAAAGTGTGAAAGTTTAAATATAAATAATGAATATGTTTTAGTAAAAGAAGAAAATAGTTCATTCATTTATGATATTAAAAATAACAAAAGAGTTTTTGATAATTTATTAATCAAAGAAGGGGTTACTGTTTTTGAAAACAATAATGATCAAAAACCAATAGGTATGGAATTAAAATCTGAAGATGGAAAATATGGTTATTTTGATTACTCAACTAAAAAACTTATATTATCAATTGAATATGACAGTATAGAATATACTGCTGATTCTGATATAATAAAATATGGTCATATTATTAATAGTAAAATGCCATATGTTGTTGTAAAAAAAGATAACAAATATGCAATTATAAATATAATAACTGGTAAAAAAACATTAGATTATATAAATGATAAAATTACAATTAGTGATGAATATAATTATTTTATAAAAACAATTAATAAAAAGGATTATTTAATTGATGAAAAAGGAAATTTAGTTTTAAGTAAAAAAAGCTATTCAAAAATATATAATGTATTTAAAGATGCAAATAAAATTTATGTTTTAGTAAACACAGGTACTGAAATAAGTTTAGTTGATATTAATGGAAATTTAATTTCTAAATTACAAGATTGGAAAAATAGCTATTCATATAAAATATCAGAATACATAGAAAAAGAAACAGGAAGTAAAGTTGTTGTTGCTTACAATAATGAAAGTAATTTATGTACTGAAAAATTCTATAGTTTTAATACAAAAAAAATAACTGAAACTAAATATAAAAATGAATGTATGGGTTATCCTAAAGCATGGTAAAATGTAAATAAATCAATATAAATTAATTTATTTAAAATAGATAAACAGATAGAAAAAGAGTAAAAAAAACTCTTTTTTTTATTTTTCGACAAATTTTCACAAATTTTTCAAAAAAGTATTGATTATTCAAATAAAATATTATATTATGAATGAAGAAAAGGAGATTTATATGGAAAAGAAAGAAACAAAAAACAAAGTAGTAAAAAATGATCAAAAAAAAGCAAATAACAAAAAAATTATATTACCTATAATAGTATTATTTTTATTGTTAATTGCGGCAGTAGTTACTGAAGTAGTAATAGAAGTAAATAAGGAAAAAGAAGATAAATATTTATATAGTACAAAAATATATTGCTATGGAGATAATGAAGACAAGGTTTGTAGAAATAATAAACTTCTAGAAGATGGAGATAAAGAAGTACTAGATACATTAAAAGAATATACAATAAAATGTAAGACAGAATGTAAATTAATATCTGATGGAGATATCGAAGTTGGTAATAGAGGATATGTAGCTATAAGAGAAAAAAATAGTTCATTTATTTATAATATCAAAAACAATAAAAGAGTTATTGATGGTTTAAATGTATTATATGTAAGACCATTATATACGTACTCAGAAAAAAATGATATTGCTTTACATGGTATGATATTATATTCTGGTGATCCATCATCAGAAAAAACAAAAATAGGTTATTTTAATTTTTCAAATGAAAAATTAGTTTTACCAATCGAGTATGATGGTATCGAATTTCCAGCAGAAATAGGTTCTACATCTATTAATAGTGAAAAACCATATGTTGTTGTAAAAAAAGATGAAAAATATGCAATTATAAATATTCTAACAGGTAAAACAGTATTGGATTATACAAAAGATGCTATTTCAATTAAGTTCTTAGAAGATTTTTACATTGCAAAATATTTTGTTAAAACAATTGATAAAAAAGAATATTTAATAGATGAAAAAGGGAATTTATTTTTAGGTAAAAAGGGTTATTCAAAAATATATAAATTATTTAAAGATTCTAACAAATTGTATACATTAGTAAATACAGGTGATAAAATAAACTTAATAGATATTGATGGAAAAATAATTACTACTCTACAAGATTGGAAAAGTAGTTATGTATATGGAATATCAGATTATACTGAATATGAAAAATCATATAAAGTATTTATAACATATCAAGATGAAAATAATTTATGTAATGAATCATATTATGATTTTAAAACAAAAAAAGTTGTTTCAATAAAATATAAAGAAGAATGTGGAGGATATGCTAAACCAGTATTATATCTATATCCTACTAAAGAAACAAAAATAAATGTTACATTTGAAAAAGAAGATTTACTAACAACTACTTATCCAAAATATAAAAATAGTTGGAATGTAATCGCAAAACCAAATGGTGATTTATATGATGAAAATGGAAAATATTATTATGCATTATATTGGGAAGAACAAAAAAATCATTCAGTAGATTTTAGTGAAGGATTTTATGTAACAAGCGAAAATGCAATATCATTTTTAGAAGAAAAATTAGATATTATAGGATTTAATGATAAAGAAAAAAATGAATTTATAATGTATTGGCTTCCAATAATTGAAAAAAATAAAAAGAATCTAATATATTTTGAATTAACAAAAGAAAGAGATTCTTATAATAAATTAAATATTAGTCCAAAACCAGACTCATTATTAAGAGTTGCTATTCATGTTAAAAAAGTAAACAAAAAAACAAATATTAAAGAAGAAAAATTACCAACATTTGATAGAAAAGGATATACTGCTATTGAATGGGGTGGAGTTAAATACTAAAAAAAAGAGTTTTATAACTCTTTTATTTTTTTATAAATTTCATCTAAACTTTTTATTTCTTGTTTTACTTCATAAAATGGTTTTAAGTGCAAATGATAATGTTTTATTTCTTGAATAATACCATTATTTTGAATTAATCTAACACCATCACAATTTAATTTATCGACAAGTAATTTTTTAATATGTTTAGATGTTTTCATAATATGACTTAAAATATTTGGATCAATGTCATCTAATTCTGTATAATGATCTTTAGGAATTATAAGACAATGACCATTAGAATCTGGAAAATTATCTAAAAAGCATAAAATAATATCATCTTCATATATTTTATAACATGTTATTTCATTAGTTTTAAATTTACAAAAAATACAATCCATAAAAATACCTCCTTAATAATTATATCAAAAAATAAAAAGAGTTGGGCTCTTTTTTTATGAATATCTGCGAATATTCTATTATATAATGGAAAAAAACATCTTTTTTATACAAAGAGGTGTTAAAAAAATCAAAAAAATGATAAAATAATAATATTGGAGTTGATAAAATGCATACACTAAAAATAGAAAATTTAAAAGTTAAAATAGAAGATAAATTAATATTAGATGATTTTTCTCTAATAATAAAAAGTGGTGAAATACACGCAATAATGGGACCTAATGGAACTGGTAAATCAACTTTATCAAAAGTAATAATGGGTGACTCAAGTTATACAATTGTTAGTGGAAATATATTTTTTGATGATGAATTAATAAATGAATTAAAAGTTGATAAAAGAGCAAGACTTGGAATATTCTTAGGAATGCAGATGCCAACAAGTATAGATGGAGTAACAAATGCTGACTTTTTAAGAAGTGCTATATCAATAAAAGAAGGAAAAGAATTCAAATTAATGAGTTTTATAAAAGAATTAGATAAAACTGTAGATAAATTAAGTATGGATAAAGAAATGATACATAGATCAGTAAATAAAGGTTTTTCTGGAGGAGAAAGAAAGAAAAATGAAATACTTCAAATGTATTTATTAAAACCAAATACAGTTATATTAGATGAAATAGATTCAGGACTTGATGTTGATAGTTTAAAAATAGTAGGTGAAAATATTATGGAATATCATGATAATAGTAATTGTTCTATTTTATTAATAACTCATTATCAAAGACTTCTTGATTATATTAAACCAGACTTTGTACATATAATGAGTGATGGAAAAATTATAAAAAGTGGTGGAAGTGAACTTGTAAAAATAATTGAAGAAGAAGGTTACAAAAAATTCCAACAATCATCAACAAATATACAAGAGGAAAAGAAGTAAATGAATAAAATAATAGTACATGGAGATAAAGTTGAATTAGAAAAAATAAACAAATCATTAATTATATCAGAACCAAATAAATTAGATATATTTGATATAAAAAAAATAAATATTAAAGTAATAAAAAATACAAATCTAATTATAGAATATAATAATGAAGAAGAAACAAAATTAGATATAAATATAGAAGTTGATAAAAATGTTAGTTTTGATTTAGTAGAAATAGTACAAGAAAATAAATTAAAAATTAGATATAAATTTAATTTAAATGAAAACAGTAATACAGTAATTAATAAATTAAATGATTGTGAGAATGTAAAAGAATTAACAATAATTAATTTAGATGGAGAAAATGCTAATGTTTCATATAATTTTAAAACAATTTGTAAAGAAAAACAAAAGTATGATTTAATGATTTATCATAATTATAAAAACACTGTAAGTAATATTAATAACAGAGGAGTAAATATATTAAATGGAAATTTAACATTTAATGTAACTGGAATAGTAAATAATGGAATAAAAAATTGTATTTTAAATCAAAACAATCGTATTATTAATATGAATGATAAAAAATGTACAATAAATCCTAATTTATTAATTGATGATAATGATGTTGAAGCAAATCATTCAGCTCTTATTGGTAAATTTAGTGATGCAGAATTATTCTATTTACAAAGTAGAGGAATAGATAAAGAAAAAGCTTTAAATTTACTTGTAAAAGGATTCTTACTAGAAGGTATTAAAGATAAACAAGAAATTGAAAAAATAATAGATAAATATTGGAGGTGAAGTTATGAACCGTGAAGACTTTTTAATGTTAAAACAAGATATTATTTATTTTGATAATGCCGCAACAACATTAAAACCATTTTGTTTAAGTGAAAGTATAAGTGATTATTATAATAATTATAGTGCAAATGCTCATAGAGGTGACTATGATATTAGTTTAAAAGTAGATGAAATGTATGAAAAAACAAGAAAATTAGTAAAAGAATTTATAAATGCTAAATCTACAAAAGAAGTAATTTTCACAAGTGGAACAACTGATTCTTTAAATAAAATAATATTTGGATATTTTAAATATAATTTAAATCAAGGAGATGAAGTAATTATATCTAAAAGTGAACATGCTTCTAATGTTTTACCTTGGTTTGAATTAAAAGATGAATTAAATTTAACTATTAAATATGTTGATTTAGATGATAAATTAAGTATAAGTTTAGATAATTTAAAAAAAATAATAAGTAAAAAAACAAAAGTTATTAGTATTGCAGCTATAACTAATGTAATTGGTGATATTAGACCAATCAAAGAAATAATTGAATATGCTCATCAAAATAATATTTTAGTAATAATTGATGGGGCTCAAAGTGTAGCTCATACTGTAACAGATGTTCAAAAATTAGATATAGATTTTTTAACTTTTTCAGCTCATAAAATGTATGGACCAAATGGAGTTGGTATCTTATATGGAAAAGAAAGTTTATTAAATAACATAAAACCTATAATATTTGGTGGAGGAATGAATGCAACTTTTTCAAGTGAAGGAATTAGAATATATGATGAAATTCCTTATTTATTAGAAGCCGGAACACCTAATATAGCGGGAGTTATTGGTTTTGGAAAAGTAATAGAATATTTAAATAATATAGGTATGGATAAAATATATAATCATGAATTAGAACTAAGACAATATGCTATAAATGAATTAAAAAAAATACCAAATTTAATTATTTATAATGAACATAGTAATTCAGGAATTATAACATTTAATGTACAAGATATATTTGCTCAAGATTTAGCAATTTATTTAAACAAGTATCATATATGTGTTAGAGCAGGTAATCATTGTGCTAAAATATTAAAAGAAGAAATCGGTATTAAAAATACTTGTCGTATAAGTTTAGCTTTATATAATAATAAACAAGAAATAGATAAACTTATAGAAGCATTAAAAAACAAAAAAATAAAAGAAGAAATTATATAATTTCTTTTTTAATGATTTTAATTATAAAAAAAATATGGTATAATTTATTTTAGGTAGGTGTATTATGGATTTAATTATTTTATTAGTATTAGTCGCAATAGTAGGATTTGTTTTTAAAAATTTTAAAAGCGTTGTTTATTTTTTAGGAATAATAGAAATCTTATTTAGACTATTAACTTATATTGGAACGCATATTAAAATAGAAGAAGTAAATGAAATAGTAGTAAAATATATTCCATCTTCAATAATAGATATACTTTCAAAATACTCAACAGGATTATTATATGATATATTAACTTGGTTATTAATAGTAATATTTTCATTGTTTGAATTTTATTTAATAAAAACATTTATAAAAAAGAAATAATTTTCTTTTTTTTTGTTAAATTTATAATTAATGACCACTATAATAATAGGTGATATAATGCAAAAATATTATTTATTTATTATTAATAATAATGCCCATAAAATATATAAAAACAATACAATTTATTTATATAAAATATTAGATACATTATATCATTTAAAAGATAGTGATTTAAAATATGGATTAAGTCTATATAAACAGTTATGTGATATATTTAGTGTTAAATTATTAAATAATTATATAACAGATCGTTTTAATACAAATATAGAAAATAGTTATTTAAAATTAAAATCAAATAAAGAAAAAACAAAAGTTAAAATTAATTTTTCTTGTATAATAATTAATAGTAATTGTAATAACCCAGAAATATTTAAAATATTTAATATTTATAACAAAAGAATATTTACTGTTGATTTTAAAAATAAAAGATATTTTTGGTTAAATGATATAAAAAAGAAAATATAGTTAATTTATTATTATATAAACATATAATAAAATAGGTGATTATATGGATAAAAAAGATAATTTTAAAGACTTTGTAAAAAAAAATCCTTTATTAATTAAATATGTAAAGAATAATGAAATGACATGGCAAAAATTTTATGAAATGTATGACATATATGGAGAAGATGAAAATATATGGTCAGATTATATAAAAAAAGAAGAAAAAAAAGAACCAATTGAAAATGTAGGTTTATCAGATGTTTTTTCTTGGTTTAAAAAAATGGATATGGTTAAAGTACAAGAAAATATCAATAGTATCCAAAGAGTATTAGGAGTTCTACAAGACTTAGGACCAACTGATAAAACACCAACTAAACCAGAATATAAACCAAGACCTTTATATAAACATTTTGAAGATTAATGATTTTAGATATTCAATTTAAAATAAAAAATAACCCTAATTATCAAAAATATATTAGGGAAAACTCATATTGGTATAAATTACTAAATAGAAATCCAAATTTATTTAAAAACTTTGAAGAAGAAGTTAAAACTAATTATCATTTAAGAACAACTGATAAAATTAGTAAAACACTTGAAACAATTGAATTAATTCAAAATGTTGTTTCATCCTTTAAATAATATGGTAAAATAATAATAGAAAAATCCTATAAAATAGGATTTTAAGAAGGGGAGTTAATATATGTGTGATATTAATCACATTAATATTATTAACCATTTAAAAATAAATATACCAAAGGAGTTAAAAATGAGAATTATAAGTGGAAAATATAAAGGGAAAAATTTAAAAGGTGACAATATTAATGGAACTAGACCTACAATGGATAGAATAAAAGAATCTTTATTTGGATCAATTCAAAATAATATTAAAGAAAGTATTTGTCTTGATTTATTCGCAGGTAGTGGATCACTTGGTCTTGAAGCTATTAGTAATGGCGCAACTAGCTGCTACTTAGTAGATAAGAATAAAGAAGTAATAAAAATATTACAAGAAAATATAAAAGGTTTTGAAGAAGAAATAAGTATTATTAATGATGATTATCAAAATGCTTTAAATAATTTTAAAAACAATAAAATAAAATTTGATATTATTTTTTTAGATCCACCATATAATCTTAATTTAATAGGACCAGCTATAAAAAAAATAGAAGAATATAATTTATTAAATGAAAATGGTTTATTAGTTTGTGAATATGAAACAGAATTATTTAATTCAAATTATAAAATAATTAAAGAAAAAGAATATGGAAACAAAAAAATAATAATATATAAAAATATTAATAAATTTGTTGAAACTATTTATTAATTGTGTTAGAATATTAATATTTACAAAGGAGTAGAGTAGTAAAATGAGTGAAGAAATAACAGCGGTTAAAAATTTTGTTAAAGGTTTAGCAAATAAAGAAATAATAAAAAAAGAAGATTTACAAGTAATTTTTAAAATGGAAATAGAAGATTTTATTAATTATCTATTTACAGGGTTACATGATGTTTTAAGTGAAAAAGCATCTACTGAAGTAGAAAAAGAAAAAATAAGATGGAATAAATATTCTAATATAAAAAATAATATGTTAGTATCTAAAGAAATAAAAAATAGTTCAAGTGATATAGAAAAAGATGAAATTAAACAAATAGAAACAATATGTAGTTTTTATAAACAAATTTTAGAAAAAAAAGAAATAGATAAAGATATTTTAAAAATGATTTATTTTATAGACAGAGAAACTTTATTATGCTTTATATCTGCTTGTATACCAACGGAATTTACAAGTTCAAAAGATAACAAAGATGATATTATAAATTTAGATATTATATCTGATGCAAAGAAATTAATAAGAGTTAATTATTAAAATAATACTATAAGTATTATTTTTTTTAATTTTTTTTAATTTTATGTAGGAATATTTGATCTCCTTATTGAAAGATATAAGTAAGGAGGTGAATAATGAAAAAATATCCATTTATTAAACAAGAAGGAATCAAAGACTGTGGAGTAACATGTCTTTCAATGATTATTGAATATTATAAAGGTTATGTTCCAATGGAAAAATTAAGAGAAATGACTAATACAACAAAGAAAGGATGTAATGCATATTACTTAGTAGAAACAGCAAAAAAACTAGGTTTTAATGCAAAAGGAGTAAAAGTTAATTTAAAAGATACTAGTAATATAGTTTTACCTTGTATTGCTCATGTAACAATTGATAATTCATTTAATCATTATATTGTGATTTATAAGATAGATTATAAAAAAGAAGAATTAATAATTGCTGATCCAGCAACTAAATTAAAAAAAATAAAATTTGAAGAATTTAATAAAATATATAATAATATTTTATTAATAATGTTTCCAATAAAAAAAATTCCTCTATACGCAAAACCCATTTCATTTGGAAAATTTACATTTAATTTAATCAAAATACACAAAATCATCTTTTTTCAAATTTTGTTATTATCTATTTTTATAACAATAACATCAATAATTGGATCCTTTTATTTTAAATATATGATTGATAATATTAGTAGCGAAAAAAAAGACCTTCTTTCATTTATCTTTATATTTTTTATTTTTATTTCTATGTTAAAAATTATAACTGATTTTTTTAGAAATAAATTATTAATTATTATTAATCAAAAAATAGAATATTCTTTAATAACAGATATTTTTAAATCAATTATGTCACTTCCTTATCATTATTTCAAAAATAGGACAACAGGAGAAATTATATCTAGAATAAATGATTTAAGTATTATCAAAGAAATGATTAGTAAAGTAGCGATTACTATATTAATTGATCTAGCGCTTACTATATCAACCGCCGTTATTTTATTTTATATAAGCCCAAAACTATTTTTAATATCCTTTATTATTTTAATATTATATTTTATTATAGTCTTAATATTCAGAAAAATTTTTGATGAATTAATTGAAAATATTCAACAAGAAAAATCATTACTAAATTCTTTTATGGTAGAAAGTATCAGTGGATTTGAAACAGTCAAAGGTCTTTCTATTGAAAAAAATTTAATAAATAAATTTGAGAAAGCTAACGTATTACTTTTAAAAAAACATTTTAAATATGAAAATATCTATAATTTAGAATATTTTCTAAAAGAATTAGTAACTGAAATAGGACAAGCTATTATAATATTTACTGGTTGTTTATTAGTAATTGAAAAAACAATTACATTAGGTGAATTAATTGCATATATTTCTTTATTGATATATTTTCTAACCCCTATTAGAAATATTATTGATCTAAATAAAAATATTAAAGAAGCAAAAAATTCACTTAAAAGAATAAGTGAAATAATCATTAAAGAAGAAGACAATAAAATAATTAAAGAAGGAAAATTTAAAAATATAGAATTCAAAAATTTAAATTATAATTATAATGAAGAAAATATATTAAAAAATATAAATTTAAAAATAAATAAAGGTAAAAAGATTATGTTAGTGGGACCTAGTGGAAGTGGTAAAAGCACTTTACTAAAATTATTAAAAGGATACTACAAAGTAAATAATAATATGATTTTAATAGATGGTATAGATATTAATAATTATAAAAAAAGTATTATTAATAAAAATATTACCTATGTTTCACAAAATGAAAACTTATTTACAGATACCTTATATAATAATTTAAAATTAGATAGAAATATAAAAGAAAAAGAAATATTAAAAATTATGAAACTATGTTTTGTTGATCAAATTATTAAAAATAATAATTTAGGTTTAAATATGATAATAGAAGAAAATGGTTTTAATATTTCTGGTGGTGAAAAACAAAGAATAGTACTAGCGAGATCTTTATTAAATAATTTTGAAATATTAATATTAGATGAATCTTTAAGTCAAATAGATATTAATTTAGAAAGAAAAATACTTAAAAATATTTTTAATAATTATAAAAATAAAACAATTATATTTGTATCTCATAGATATGATAATTTAGATTTATTTGATAGTTTTATAAATTTAGAAGACGGAGTAATTAAAGAGGTGAACCAAAAAAGTGGATAATCTTTGTATATATGATAATTCAAAAATAATATTAGAAAAAACATCTCCAAAAATAGTTATCATATGGATAATATGCATCATTATTTTAATTACTTTTTGTCTAAATTTTATTCTATTATTTAAATATAATAAATATAATTAAAAAATTTTCAATAAAGGAGGAGATTGCTATGTTTATGCATTCATTTAGAATACTAAAAATGTTAATAAAATTTATGGTTTTCTTATAAAAAATAAATAAAAAAACTATTTAATGAAATAATGAAAAAGATAGAAAAGGAGTAAAATATGAAAAAAATTGAATCAAATGAATTAAAAAAAATATCAGGTGGAGCATTCCATTTTGGACTTGCATTCGCAGTAACTGCTGGAATAACTTTTATAGTAGGATTAGTTGATGGTTATATACGACCTTTGGCTTGTAATAGATAATGATTAATTTAAATAAAAAAGAATTGTTAGAAATAAATGGAGGTCTAAAATTTTCAGCAGTATTATTTTCAACCGCAGTAAAAGGATTTTCACTTATATTAGAACTAGGTAGAAGTGTTGGAACTTCAATTAGAAGATTACAAACAAATCAAATATGTTAGATGTTATAAAGAATAATAAAAAAGTAGTATATGTAATTGCAGGAGTATTTATATTACTATTTATTATTCCTTTTATAGAAATTATATATCATATAGTTTTTACTTTCGGACAAATAGTTGGTACTAATATAAGATTTGAAGAACAAGGTATATGTTATAAATAAGAAGTATTACTTCTTATTTTTTTGAAACAATTTACTTATAATAATAATATTGATATAATTATAAAGGTGATTATATATGAAAGTTTTGTTATATACTGAGGGATTAGATAAAATAGGAAACTCTGGATTAGGAAAAGCTCTAAAACATCAAATAAATGCATTAGAAAATAATAATATAGAATATACATTAGATCCAAAATGTATTGATTATGATATTGTCCATATTAATTTTTATGGTCCAAAATCATATGCATTAGCTAAAAAAGCAAAAAAACAAGGAAAAAAAATAGTATATCATGCACATAGTACTAAAGAAGATTTTAAAAATTCATTTATTTTTTCAAATCAACTTGCTCCTTTATTTAAATGGTGGATAAGTAAATGCTATAAAATGGGTGATATTATTATTACTCCAACTCCATATTCAAAAGGTTTATTAGAAACATATAAATTAAATAAACCAATATATGCTATATCAAATGGAATAAATTTAGATTTGTTTAAAAAAAATGAAGATTTAGCTAAAAAATTTAGAAAATATTTTAATTTTAAAAAAGAAGATAAAATAATAATAAGTTGTGGAATTTATATTGAAAGAAAAGGTATCGTTGATTTTGTTGAATTAGCAAGAAGATTACCTGAATATAAATTTGTATGGTTTGGTTCATCTTCATTAAATCTTTCTACTAAAGTTATCAAAAAAGCTATTAATACTAAATTAGATAATTTATATTTTCCAGGTTATGTTGATTTAGACATTCTAAAAGGAGGATACTCAAGCGCGGATATATTTGCTTTTCTAACATATGAAGAAAATGAAGGATTACCTGTTATGGAAGCTGCCGCAAGTAATATTAATTTATTAGTTAGAGATATACCTGTATTTGAGAATTGGTTAATTGATAATAAGAATGTTTATAAAGGTAAAGATATAAATGATTTTGAAGATAAAATTAAAAAAATCATAAATAAAGAATTACCTAATTTATCAAAAGAAACAATTAAAATTGCTGAAGATAGAGAAATTACTAAAGTAGGTAAACAGTTAGTAGAATTGTATAAAGAATTAGATAAAAAGTAGATAAAAATAATAAAAATTATTAATCTTTTATAAATATCGAGTCAATCATTGACTTTTTTCTTTATATAGTAAAAAAAATGTTGAAAAACGTAAAAAACAATGATATAATTACTTTAGTACTGAGAAGGGAGGGATTATCGTGACTAAAGTAGTAGTAAGAAACGGAAACGTTGATGGAGCACTTAGAACTTTAAAACAAAAAAATGTTAAAGACGGTCTCTCAAAACAAGTACGTGAAAGACAAGAAGGGTATTTAAAACCTGGAGCTAGAAAAAGAAAAGAAAAAAAAGAAAATATAAAGAATAGCCGTAAACGTATTAAAGAAAGATTCTAAAAGCCATTAGGCTTTTTAATTTATAAAAAAAGGAGAATTATAATGAGAGAAAGAATTATTAATGATTTAACTCAAGCAATGAAAAGTCAAGATAAAAAAACTTTATCAGTTGTTCGTATGATTAAAGGCGCTATTCAAATGGAAGAATTAAATAAGAAAAGTGAATTAAATGATGAAGAAGTAATAACTATAATTGGTAAACAAATAAAAACAAGAAAAGAATCAATTAATGAATTTGCTAAAGGAAATAGACAAGATTTAATTGAACAAACAGAAGAAGAAATAGAAATACTAAATAAATATATGCCAGAACAATTATCAAATGAAGAAGTAATTAAAATGATAGAAGAAGCATTTAATACTTTAAAACCAACAGGAATGGCAGATATGGGAAAAATTATGGGATTTGTTAATCCTAAAATAAAAGGAAAAACAGATATGTCATTTGTTAGTTCAATAATTAAAGAAAAAATTAATAATTTATAATAATACTATAAAACGACAGTATATATCTGTTGTTTTTTTTATACTTAAATAGGTGATAATATGAAAATATATTTAGATCTTATTTTCTTAATTAATTTTTCTTTTGATACAATACTTCTTTTTACAGTATCTATATTACTAAAGAGAAATATTAAAATGAAAAAAATATTTCTAGGAGGTTTAATAGGAAGTATAAGTACATTTCTTTTATTTTTAAAAATAACTAGTTTTGAATTATTTATTATAAAAATAATTATAAGTATATTAATGGTTTTAGGTACATTTTCATACAAAAATATAAAATATACAATTAATAATATATTGTTTTTATACTTTACAAGTATTTTATTAGGAGGCTTTTTGTATTTTATAAATATTGAGTATTCATATAGACAAGAAGGTTTAATTTTTTTTCATACAGGAATTAGTCCAAATATAATTATTTTAGTTCTAATTTCACCTATTATTTTATATATTTATATAAGACAAGCACGCATAATGAAAACAAATTATAGTTATTATTATGAAGTAGATATATTTTTAAAGAATAAAGAAGTAATCAAAATAACTGGTTTTTTAGATACAGGAAATAGATTAAAAGATCCTTATTTAAATAGACCAATTATAATAATAAATAAAAATAAAATAAAACAAGAAATAACTGATTATATTTTAGTCCCAATGAATACTATAAGTAATAATTCATTATTAAAATGTATTACAATTGATAAAATAGAAATTAAAGGAATTGGAACAAAAACAAATATATTGCTTGGAATATCACCAAAAAAAATAAATATGGAAGGAATTGATTGTATTTTATGTCAATCAATATTAGAGGGATAAAATGTTTAAAAAAATAATAGAAATAATTTTAAATTGGTTAAAACAAAATAATATATTTTTTATTGGTAGTTCAGATAAATTACCAGAACCATTAAAGAAAGATGAAGAAATAAGATTGGTAGAATTATCAATGAAAGGGGATAATTTAGCTAGAGAAAAACTAATTGAACATAATTTAAGATTGGTAGTTTTTTTATCAAAAAAATATGAAAATACTAAAATAGATTTAGAAGATTTAGTAAGTATTGGAACAATAGGTTTAATTAAAGGAGTAAATACATATAAATTAGATAAAAATATTAAACTCGCAACATATGCTTCAAGATGTATTGATAATGAAATACTTATGTATTTAAGGAAAAATAAAAAAAGAAAAACAGAAGTAAGTTTTGAAGATAGTTTAAGTTATGATGCTGAGGGAAATGAATTACACCTTGAAGATATTCTTGGAACAGAACCTGATATAGTAACAAAAGGAATAGAAGATGAAACAGAAAAAAACCAATTAAAATTAGAAATAAATAAATTAAATAAAAGAGATAGACAAATAATGATTTTAAGATATGGATTATTTGATACAGAAGAAACAACACAAAAAGATGTTGCTATAAAATTAGGAATTAGTCAATCATATATTTCTAGAATAGAAAAAAAAGTAATTAAAAGATTAAAAAACATTGTTAAAATATAAAGAGTTTTAACTCTTTTTTATTGAATAAAATTAATTATTTTACACATAAAATAATATAATTAAATTTTTAGCACTCATATATTGACAATGCTAAAATATAATTGTATAATGAAATAGGCAGTTAGGTAAGAAGAGTGCCAAAGGAGGTGTTGTGTGAACGAAAGACAAATAGGTTTATTAAAAATAATTGTAGAAGATTATATTAAATCAGCTAAGCCAATCAGTTCTGCATCACTATGTGAAACATTAAATTGTTCTAGTGCAACAATAAGAAGTGAAATGAATGTTTTAGAACAAATTGGAGTACTAGAAAAGACACATACTTCTTCTGGAAGGGTTCCAAGTGAAAAAGGATATAGATATTATGTAGATAATATTATGATTCCAAAAGAATTAACTGGTGATGATGTATTAAAACTTCAAACTATTTTTCATAATAATTCATTAGTTCTTAGTGATGCTATTGAAAAAAGTTTAGAAATTGTTTCAGATCTCACAAGTTGTACTTTAATAGCACTTGGTAATTCATCAAAAGATAATAGAATTAGTAAAGTTGAAGTAATTCCAATTAATGAAAAAAACTTAGTAGCAATTATTGTAACTGATAAAGGTCATGTTGAAAACAGAAATGTTTTAATTGATGAAAAAATATCTGCATTAGAAATAAAACAGACAGTAGATTTAATTAATAAACATATTATTGGTACTTTATTAGAAGATGTAAATGCTAAATTAGAATTTGCAGTAAAACCGATAATAGGTGAAAATGTTAATTATCAAAAAAAATTATTTGATGCTTTCTGTAATTTTGTAAATGATGTAGCAAATGATTCAAATGTTACAATGAGAGGAACTAGTAATATTTTAAAACAACCAGAATTTAATTCTGATATTAAAAAAATTAAAAATATTATTTCAAAATTTGAAGATAAAGATTTTATAAGTAATATTCAGGAAAAAGAAAATGGTGTTAATGTATATATTGGTAGTGAATCTGAATTTGATGATGATATTACAGTAATTAAAACAAAGTATTCCATCAATGGTGACGAAGGAACAATTGCTTTAGTAGGACCAAAAAGAATGGAATATAATAGAGTAACAATGTTACTTGATTATATTAAAAAAAATATAGAAAAAATGTAAAATAAAAGGAGGCAAATATGGAAGAAAAAGAAAAAACAAATCATTGTGATGATGAATGTTGTTCATGTGATGAAGGATGTTCATGTAATGAATCTTGTTCATGCGATGATGAAGGGTGTTCATGTGATGATGAAGGATGTTCATGTGGAGAATCTTGTTCATGCGATGATGAAGGATGTTCATGTGGAGAATCTTGTTCATGTGATGATGAAGGATGTTCATGTGATGATGAAGGATGTTCATGTGGAGAATCTTGTTCATGTGATGAAGAATGTTTCGTAGAAGAAAAAACAAATAAAAAGGAAAAGAAACATAAAAAAGAAAAAGCAGAAGATAAATTAAATGAAGCTTTATTAATAATTAAAAATTTAGAAGAAAAAATATTAAGAGAAAAAGCAGAAGCTATTAATTATCGTCATCGTAAAGATGAAGAAGTATCTAAAATGCTTAAATATGCAAATGTAGATATTATAAAAGAAATGCTTCCAATCGTTGATAATTTTGAAAGAGCTATTAATATGGATAATCAAAATTTAGAAGATGAAGTATCAAAATTTTTATCTGGATTTAAAATGATTTATTGCAACTTAGTAAGCATTTTAGAAAAAAATGAAGTTAAAGCAATAGATGGTTCAAATAAAACATTTGATCCATCATATCATGAAGCTGTATTAGTAGAAAAAGCAGAAGGTGTAGAACCAGGTTTTGTATTAGAAGTTCTACAAAAAGGATATTTATATAAAGATAAAATAGTAAGACCAGCAATGGTTAAAGTAAGCGAATAGGAAAGGTGATAAATATGAGTAAAACAATAGGAATAGATTTAGGAACAACAAATAGTTGTGTATGTGTATATGAAGGTGGAGAAGCTAAAGTAATAGCAAATTCAGAAGGTAATAGAACAACTCCATCAGTAGTAGCTTTTAAAGGAGACGAAATTATCGTTGGACAAAAAGCTAAAAATCAAATGATGACAAACCCTGAAACAGTATATTCTATTAAAAGAAAAATGGGGTCAAATGAAAAAACTCACGTAAATGGAAAAGATTATTCAGCAGAAGAAATAAGCGCTATGATTTTAAGTGATTTAAAGAAAACTGCAGAATCTTATTTAGGAGAAACTGTAACAAAAGCAGTTATAACAGTTCCAGCATATTTTAATAATGCACAAAGAGAAGCTACAAAAAATGCAGGTAAAATCGCAGGTCTTGAAGTTGAAAGAATTATTAATGAACCAACTGCAGCGGCTGTTGCTTATGGTTTAGATAAACAAGATAAAAACGAAAAAATATTAGTATATGATTTAGGTGGAGGAACATTTGATGTTTCAATCCTTGAACTTGGAGATGGTATTTTTGAAGTATTATCAACAAGTGGTAATAATAAACTAGGTGGAGATGATTTTGATGAAAAAATCATGGATTACTTAGTAGTTGAATTTAAAAAAGAAAATGGTGTAGATTTAAAAGCAGACAAAATGGCAATGCAACGTGTTAAAGATGCTGCTGAAAAAGCTAAAAAAGATTTAAGTGGAATGACACGAACAGATATTTCATTACCATTCTTATCTCAAGGAGAAGCAGGTCCAATCCATTTAAATATATCTTTATCAAGAGCTAAATTTGATGAAATAACTAAAGATTTAGTTGAAAAAACATTAGAACCAGTTAGAAATGCATTAAAAGATGCTAAATTAACAAAAACTGATATTGATAAAGTATTATTAGTAGGTGGATCAACTCGTATACCAAGAGTACAAGAATTAATTAAAAATGAATTAGGACAAGATCCTTCAAAAGGAGTTAATCCAGATGAAGTAGTAGCTATGGGTGCTGCAATTCAAGGTGGAGTATTATCTGGTGATGTAGATGGTATCGTTTTATTAGACGTTACACCACTTTCACTTGGTATTGAAACAATGGGAAATGTTTGTACAGTATTAATTCCAAGAAATACAACAATTCCAACAAGTAAATCACAAGTATTCTCAACTGCTGCTGATAATCAACCAGCTGTTGATATTCATGTATTACAAGGGGAAAGACCAATGGCTGCAGATAATAAAACATTAGGAAGATTCCAATTAAGTAATATTCCATCTGCTCCAAGAGGAGTTCCACAAATTGAAGTAACATTTGATATAGATGCTAATGGTGTTGTTAATGTTAAAGCAAAAGATTTAGGAACTATGAAAGAACAATCAATTACAATTTCATCTTCAGGAACATTAACTGATGATGAAATAGAAAAAATGGTTAAAGAAGCTGAAGCAAATAAAGAAGCTGATTTAAAAAGAAAAGAAGAAGCAGATTTAAGAAATGAATCAGAACAAGCTATATTTTCAACAGAAAAATCACTTAAAGATTTAGGTGATAAAGTAAGTACAGAAGATAAAGAAAAAGCTGAACAAGAAATAAAAGACTTAAAAGAAGCTTTAGAAAAAAATGATATTGAAGATATTAAATCTAAAAAAGATAAATTAAATGAAACAGCAATGGCTTATGCTACAAAAGTATATGAAGAAGCTGCAAAAGAAAGTCAAGCACAATCAGAACAACCATCTGAAGAAAAAAAAGATGATAATGTTATGGATGCTGAATTCGAAGAAAAATAATAATGTAGAAGTTCTAGGAAACTAGAACTTTCCTATTATATTAAGGAGATTAAATGGATAAAAGTTTACTAGAAAAGTTAATAAATAATGCAGTAGATACAGGTGCGGATTATTGTGATTTATTTTATGAAGATACATACATAAAAAAAATCATTTTAAATGATAGTAAAATTGATAAGATTGAAAATACATTTATTAAAGGCTTAGGTATTAGATTAGTAGACAATGATAAAGTATATTATACAGATACAAATGATTTAGAAATTAATAATTTAGAGTGTATCATTAATGAACTTAAAAGTAATATAAATAAACCTAAAATTAATAATAAAATTAATCTAAATACAATAATTAATGAAAATTATGAAATAAAAAAATCTAATAATTCAATTACATATGATTTTAAAAAAGAATATTTAAAAAATATTGATAATATAGTAAGAAAATATGATGATAGAATAATTCAAGTTAATGCAATATTTAGTGAATATGACCAAGTTGCTACTATAGCAAATTCAAAAGAAAAATATGTAAATACTAATAGATCATTAACTAGATTAGTTGTTATATTAATAGCATCTGATGGAATCAATAAAGTAAATAGTCACTACGTAAAAGGTTCTAATAATGGTTATGAATTTCTTGACAATATCGACATTGAAAAAGAAATAAATATACTTTGTGAATCAACAATAAACAAGTTATCAGCAAAACCTGCTCCTAGTGGAACATTACCAGTTATTGTTGGAGGTGGATTTGGTGTATTAATTCATGAAGCAGTTGGACACTCATTAGAAGCAACAACAGTAGCTAAAAAAATAGGTGTTTTATCTAATAAAATAGGACAAAAAGTAGCAGCAGATATAGTCACAGTAGTTGATGATGGAAAAATTAATAATAGTTGGGGAAGTATATTAATAGATGATGAAGGAAATTATCCAAATAAAAATATTTGTATTGAAAATGGTATTTTAAAAGGTTATCTAGTTGATGAAGTAAATGGAATAAAAATGAATACAAATCCAACAGGATCTGGAAGAAGAGAAAATTATCATTATATTACAACTTCTAGAATGACTAATACAAATTTATTAGTGGGTAAAAGTACAGTTGATGAAATGATTAAAAGTATTGAATATGGTTTATATGCAAAAGTAATGGGTGGTGGAAGTGTTGACCCTATCACTGGTGATTTTAATTTTTCAGTAGAAGATGCATATATAATAAAAAATGGTAAGCTTGATCATATGGTAAAAGGTGCTAGTCTTATAGGTAATACATTAGATGTAATGAATAATATTGAAATGATATGTAATGATTTTGATTCAGCCACTGGATATTGTGGTTCAGAAAGTGGTTTTGTACCAGTAACTTGTGGTCAACCAACAATTAAGATATCTTCAATTTTAGTAGGAGGTTCATCAAATGATTAATAATTTATTAGAACAAGCTAAAATAAATAATATTGATTTAGAAATTATAAATAATATTAATAAAGAAACTACAATTAGTTTATTTAATGATAATATTGAAAAATATCAAAAATCAGATATCTCTGATTATACATTAAAAGCAATATATAATAATAAAACAATAAAAATTAGTACTGAATCAATAGAAGATAGTGATAAAATAATCAGTATAATAAAAGAACAAGCAGATATTATTGATAATGATAATAAAGATACTCTAGCTAGTAATAAAGAAATTATTTGTAATGATAAATTTGAACAACCTATATATGAAAATGTAATAAAAGATATAATAGATCTTTATGAATTTAAGAATAAATATTCTAATTTAATTTCTATAACTAGTCAATTTTATTATAATGAAAATAACATTAAATTATATAATACTAATGGAACAAAATTAGAAGATAATAATAATAAACTATATTTATATTTTGAAATTGTTATGATTTTTAATGGTATTACTAAGACAAACTATAAATATTATTATACAAAAAAATATGATAAATTTGAAATGAATGAATTTGTTTTAAAATTAATAGAAGAAACTATTGAAAAAGAAAATGATACATCAATTGAAACAAATAAATATAATATATTATTAGATTCAAGTTGTGTTAGTGATTTATTATTGCATTTTTCAGATATGTTTTTAGCAGAAAATATCAATAAAAATTTATCAATATTATCGGATAAATATGAAAAAGAAGTATTTTCTGATATAATAACAATTGTTGAAGATCCAACAAATAATAAATATTTTGGAAAAAGATTATTTGATGATGAAGGTAGTGAAACAAAATATAAAGAAATAATAAAAAATGGTGTTTTTATTAATAAATTATATGACAATAAATCTTCATTAAAAGATAATACTGTTTCAAGTGGAAATAGTTTTGGAGTTAGAAATATGTATATTGTTCCAGGTAAAACATCAAAAGATGATTTATTTAAGGAACTTAATAATGGTGTATATATAACTGATTTCCAAGGATTAGGTTCAGGAATAAATGATATTAATGGTGATATTTCATTACAATCACAAGGTTACTTAATAGAAAATGGTAAAAAAGTAAAAGCATTGAATATGATCATTTTATCAAGTAATATATTTGAATTATTTAACAATGTTTTAAAAATTGGAAATGATTTAGTAATGAAAGACACTAAGGGTGGTGCGCCATCACTATTAATAAATGATGTTGTTATTGCTGGAAAAAAATAAAAGTGAGGTGTAGTATGAATAAAAGAGATTATTATGAAATATTAGGAATAGATAAAAGTGCTAGTGAAAGTGATATAAAATCAGCTTTTAGAAAACTAGCAAAAAAATATCATCCAGATGTTTCAAAAGAACCAGATGCCGAAAGTAAATTTAAAGAAGCTCAAGAAGCGTATGCAATTTTATCAGATAGTCAAAAAAGAAGTCAATATGATCAATATGGTCATTCAGCTTTTGAAGGACCTAGTGGTGGAGCTGGAGGATATGATTTCTCAGGTTTTGATTTTTCAGATATTTTTGGAGATTTATTTGGAGGAGGATTTGGTTTTGGAGGAGGTTCAAGATCAAAAACAAGAGCAAGAAAAGGTAATGATTCTTTAATGAGAATTAATTTAACTTTTGAAGAAGCTGTATTTGGTACAAATAAAGACCTTGAATTAGACATAGCTGAAAACTGTACTGAATGTAACGGCAAAGGAGGACATGGTGAAAAAACTTGTCCAACTTGTCATGGTAGTGGTACTGAAACAGTAGAACAAAGAACTATGTTTGGAGTATTTGCTTCAAGAACAACTTGTCATACATGTGAAGGATCTGGTTCAATCTTTGAATCAAGATGTACTAAATGTCATGGAACAGGTAAAACAAAAGTTAGAAAAACAATAGAAGTAAAAATTCCCGCAGGTGTTGATACTGGAAACAGATTAAGATTATCTGGTAAAGGTGAAGCTGGAACAAATGGTGGTCCAAATGGAGATATATATTTAGAATTTAATGTTAAAAATCATCCTTTATTTGAAAGAGATGAAGATGATGTTTACTTAACATTACCTATTACCATATCAGAAGCCGTTCTAGGATGTAAAAAAGATATACCAACTTTATATGGAACAGTTAAATTAACTATTCCAGCAGGTAGTAGTACTAATGATAAACATAGATTAAAAGGAAAAGGTATAGAACAAGTAAACACTGGTAGAAAAGGAGATATGTATGTATTAATTGAAGTACATATTCCTAAAAAAATATCAAAAGAACAAAAAAAATTATTTGAAAGCTTAGATAAAACTAATCTTGATGATAGTTTAGAATTTAAAAAAATAAAAGAATACTTATAAGTATTTTTTTTTATTTCGACAATTTTTTCACTTTTAATTTCATATAATAAATAATGAGGTGAAAAAATGCGAAAAAATGAAATTGATTTCATGAAATATTATATTTCTTTATTATATAAAAAAGGATATTGTTATTTTGATGTTTCAAGTGAGTATTTAAATGAATACTTAAAAGAATTAAAAAAAGTAATGGAATATAAAAATATGTTTAAAGAATACAAGTATTTAGAAAATATATTAATTCATGATTATATAATAGATGAATACACAAATTTTATAAATACTATTTTATATGTAACAGCTTGTCCAAAAAACTCTTTTTACTGTGAAAAAGCTAATATAATAATGATTAATTATACTAATTCTGAAATAGATAATATATTAAATAGTGAAAATAGTATTGATTTAAATAAAGTAGATGAAATAACAGATTATATGAGTAATTATTTGAATTTACATTTAAAAATCAAAATAATAACAAATAATAAAAACCATTAAAATACTTGATAAAATTAACTATATAATATATAATTGATTAAGTTAGAAGATTAATTTAGTTAAATGAAAGTAAGTGATATTATGTTAACACCAAATTTAAAAGAAGCAAAACTAAGATCAAAAAAAGAAGTCTTAGTTAAAACCTTAGATTATATAGTAAAAGAAGATTTAAAAGAAATAGGAAATGGTAAAAAATATTTTGTTAAAACATATGGTTGTCAAATGAATGAACATGATAGTGAAAATATAAAAGCAATCTTAGAAGAAATGTCATTTACTAAAACAGATGATATGGAAGATGCTGATTTTATTTTATTAAATACATGTGCTATAAGAGAAAATGCTCATAATAAAGTATTTGGATTTTTAGGAAGAGTTAAAAATTTAAAACAAAGAAAACCAAGTATTATTTCAGGTATTTGTGGATGTATGGCTCAAGAAGAAGTTGTTGTAGATGAAATAATGAAAAAATTTAAATGGATGGATATTGTATTTGGAACTCATAATATTCATAATTTACCAAATATTTTATTTAATGCTTTACAAAAACAAAAACTAGAAGTAGAAGTTTATAGTTGTGAAGGAGACATTATTGAAAACCTTCCTGTTAAAAGAGATAGTAATATAAAAGCATGGATTAATATAATGTATGGTTGTGATAAATTTTGTACTTATTGTATTGTTCCTTATACAAGAGGTAAACAAAGAAGTAGACATAAAGAATATATATTAGATGAAATAAATAATTTAATAAAAGATGGATACAAAGAAGTAACGTTACTAGGACAAAATGTTAATGCATATGGTAAAGATTTAGATAGTGATTATAGAATGGAAGACTTATTAGAAGATACTGCAAAAACTGGTATTGAAAGAGTTCGTTTTGTAACAAGTCATCCATGGGATTTTAGTGATAAAATGATTGAAATAATTAAAAATAATAAAAATGTAATGCCTTCAATACATTTACCATTACAATCTGGTTCTAATAAAGTATTAAAATTGATGGGTAGAAGATATACAAAAGAAAATTATTTAGAATTATATCGTAAATTAAAAGAAGCAATTCCTTATTCATCAATAACTACAGATATTATTGTTGGATTTCCAGGTGAAACAAAAGAAGACTTTGAAGATACATTAGAAGTTGTAAATGAATGCAAATTCGATGGAGCTTTTACATTTTTATTTTCACCAAGAGAGGGAACTCCTGCAGCTTGTATGAATGATGATGTGTCTTTAGATGTAAAAAATGAACGTCTTCAACAATTAAATGTATTAATAAAAAAATATTCAAAAGAAGCAAACCTAAATTATCAAGATAAAATAGTTTCTGTATTAATAGAGGGAATTAGTAAAAAAGATGATGATGCTTTATATGGATATACAGATACAATGAAATTAGTAAATATTAAAGAAGATAAAAAATATATTGGAACAATACAAAATGTTAAAATAACAAACGTTAAAACATGGAGTATGGATGGTATTATAGAAGGAGATTAATATGGCAATAAAAACTACAGTAAAAACAATAGATGAAATGTTAGACAATTTATGTAAAGAAACAGGTTTTGAAATCATATTACCAGATTTTAATAAAGAAAAAGAAGAAAAAAAAGAAGAAGAAAAAGAAGAAAAATAAAACATGTTAAATTTCTATTAACATGTTTTCTTTTTGAATAAATTTTATAATACTTGATTCTAAAGCATTTTTAATATTATCTATTTCTTTATAATTAACTACAAACTCATAAATAATTATTTCATCAAATGATTTATTTAAAATATTTTTATCTTTAAGTATACTATCAACTATTTTAGCTTTATCATAAGAAAATTGAATTTCAATTTTAAAACCTTTTTCTAAATTAATAATACAACTATTTTTAAGACCAGTTGTGACTGCTTTAGTATATGCTCTAACTAAACCTCCAGCACCTAGTTTAATCCCTCCAAAATATCTTATAACAACACATAATATATTGTTTAAATCATTATTTTCAAGAACACTTAAAATAGGTAATCCAGCTGTCCCACCTGGTTCTTTATCATCACTGAATTTTTTGTTATTATCAATCACATAACCGTAACAGTAATGTGTCGCACCTTTATATTTAGTTTTAATCTCATTTAAATTTTTACTAATATCATCAATACTATTTATTTTAATTAATTCAGTTATAAATCTTGATTTATTAATTATTAATTCATTTATAGTATTTTCTTTTATTGATTTCATTTAATCACCATAGTTATTATATCTTAAGATTAATTTAAATACAAATTATTAAAGATTATATATTTTATGTTATAATATAAATGGTGATATATATGGATCATATTAAACAAAAATTAAGCTTAGTACCAAATAAACCGGGTTGCTATTTAATGAAAAATATGGATGGAATAATTATTTATATTGGTAAAGCAAAAAATTTAAAAAATCGTTTATCTTCTTATTTTAGAGGTAAACATACTGGAAAAACAGCTAAATTAGTTAGTGAAATAATTGATTTTGAATATGTTGTTGTTGAAAGTGAAAAAGAATCATTAATTTTAGAAATAAATTTAATAAAAGAACATGATCCAAAATATAATATCTTACTTAGAGATGATAAAAGTTATCCTTATATTGAACTTACAAATGAAAAAGTTCCACGTCTTTTAATTGTAAGACATTTAGGAAAAAAACATAAAATTGATAGACTTTATGGACCATATCCAAATGTAGGTGCGGCAAGAGGAACAGTTAATTTATTAAATAGAATATATCCTTTAAGAAAATGTACTACATTTAATAAAAGACCTTGTTTATACTATCATATAAATCAATGTCTTGGTTATTGTACAAATAATATAGATATTAATGTAATTAAAAATATGGAATCAGAAATAATTAGATTTTTAAAAGGAGATCATTTAAGTTTAACTCAAAAAATCGAAAATGATATGTATGAAGAATCACAAAAATTACATTATGAAAAAGCAAAAGAACTAAAAGAATTATTAGATTATATTAAAATAACTTTAGTAAAACAAAAAGTTGAATTAGATGATAATATAGATAGAGATGTATTTGGTTATTATGTTTATAAAGGTTATTTAGCTATACAAGTATTATTTATTAGAAGTGGTAAAATACTAGAGAGACATTCAAAAATAATGCCTTTAATAGATAGTGAAGAGGAACAATTAACAAATTATGTAGTAACTTTTTATGATAAATTTATTAAACCAAAAGAAATACTTGTTCCTAGTATTGTTGATAGTAAATTAATTGAAGAATATTTAAATGTAACTACTAAAATACCACAAAAGGGAGTTAAATATGAATTAATCCTTATGGCAAATAATAACTCTTCAATTGCGGTTAAAAATGAATTTGAAATGATAAAAAAAGATGAAGATAAAACTATTAATGCGAATGAAGAATTAAAAAATATATTGTTTTTAAATAAATTAGACAGAATTGAATTGTTTGATAATTCAAATTTATTTGGTACTTTTAATGTATCAGGAATGGTTGTTTTTAAAAATGGAAAACCAAGTAAAAATGATTATAGAAAATATAAAATAAGTAATAATAAAAATGATGATTATGGAACAATGAAAGAAGTAATATATAGAAGATATTTTAGAGTTTTAAGAGATAATTTAGAAAAACCAGATTTAATTATTGTAGATGGTGGAATAGGGCAAATTAATGTAGCTCGTAATACTTTAGATAGTTTAGGTTTAAATATACCAGTTGTAGGGCTTAAAAAGGACAATAAACATACAACAGATAGTTTACTTGCTAATAATCCTCTTGAAGAAATTAAAATAAATAAAAAATCAAATTTATTTTATTATTTAGAAAGAATGCAAGATGAAGTACATAATTATACAATAAGTTATCATAAACAAATAAGAAGTAAAGGTTCTATTGAAAGTGTATTAGATCAAGTAAAAGGAATAGGAAAAGTTAGAAAACAAGAATTGTTAAAAAAATATAAAACAATTACTAATTTAAAGGAATTATCAGTAGATGAATTAGCGACTATTTTACCTAAAGATATAGCTTTAAAACTAATTGAATTTTTAAAACAAAACTAGATTTTTAAAAAAATAAATGAAAAAGCTTGACAATTTCTATTTAAAATGATAACATATTTGCTATTCATTAAAGGGGGAAATTATAATGAAACAAAGTTATTATGAAATATTAGAAATAAATTATAATTCTAGTAAAGAAGAAATAGTTGCTAGATTTAAAGAATTATTAAAAGAAACTAATCAAGATATTGTTTGTGAAGTAAATAAAGCAAAAATAATTGAAGCATATGAAACATTATCAGTTGATTATAAAAGATCAAGTTATGATTCAAATTTATCAGAAGAAGATAAAAGAAGAATTGAAGAAAATTTTCAATTATATTCATACGCAATTAAAATGTTTAACAAATTAAAAGAAAACGTGGGAAATAAAGTTGAAGTAACTTTTCTTGATGGTAGAGTTGAATTACTTTGTGGTAAATTAGTAAGGGTATTAAGTTTAGAAGAATCTATTTTTCCAAGAATATCGTTGGATTTTGGAGGATATAGTAGAGGATTGCCATTTATAGGAAATGATTGTGCTATATATACAATTATAGGTCAAAATGAAGAAGGTCAAAATCAAGAATTATTATTCTATAATTCAAGATTAAACTTTAATCCAATAACTGATAGAAACTATAAATTATCAAATCATTTTAAATCTATATCTGAATTACAAACTCTTACTTGGGGACATTCAATAGTTCAAAAACGTACGGAAGTAGTATTAGAAAACAAAAAAATAGTTAATGATGATAAAAGAGAAGAGAAAGATAAAGCTGAAATAAAAACAAATCTTCCAATTTTTATAGAAGAAGGATCAAAATATGTTAAACCAGAATTAGTTAATGAATGGAAACATTTGTTGGATGGTTATGATGTTGAAAATTACATAGAATATCTTGCATATGAAGCTATTGTTATAATAATGAAGGAATTATCAAATAGTGTTGATTTTAGTAATTTGAATAATGTAATTGATAAAATCGATATTATGGGTTATTATCCATGGCATGTTGCTGATGTAATAGAAAAATTTCACCAAAAAGGTAAGGAATTTAAATTATTTTTAGATAAAAGTTTTGAAGAAAGAGAAATAGAATATAGTAAAATAAAATAATATATTAATAAATAAAAATACAATTTAATAAACAGAGTATAACTAATAGTCTGTTTTTTTATGTATAAATTTATAATAATAAATATAAAAAAATACATTTACATCTTTAAGTTAAATTAATAATTATTTTTCTTGTATTTAAATGAATTTTTTGTTATAATAAACTCGTTCAATATTAATTGAACCAAGGAGTAGTAAAATGAGTAGTAAAGAAGTAAAAAAAACAGTCGTATTTTTCTGTGATTTGTGTGGAACTTTTATAGATTTTACAACAAAAAAAGAAAAAACAAACTCAGAAATAGAAAAATTAGTATTAAATTTAGAAAGATTAAGAGAAATTAAAAATGCAGATGAAGTAATATTTTCTTTTTTAACTTCAGATGATCATAATGTAAGTTCAGTAATTAAAGATCAAATGGCAATATTAAATACATATATAAAATTGAATAAAGCTAATATTATATTTGGAAAACAATTTTATGGTAAGAACTATTTTGAAATAAAACATAATGAATATGTTGATTCAAAAGAAGAAACAACTAGATTTAAATCACAAACTATTTATGATTATAAAAATGAATTAAGTAAAGAAAAAGAAGTTGTATTTGTTGCGTTTGCTGATGATTATCAACTGGAATTAGATTTGTTTCTTGAACTAAATTATGGAGAAAAAATTGGTGTTGATTATCAATTATTCTCACCAGAAACAGGAAAAATAAAAGATGAAGTGATTTCATCTCCATTAAAATATATATATGGATTAAATGATTGTTTAAATATATACAATGATAAATATAAAGAAAAAATAAAAGTTATAACATTAGATATAGCTATATAAAATCAATTATAATTGATTTTTTTCTTGCTATAAAATGAATTATTTGTTATACTTTATAAGTGAAAATTAGGAAGTAGTAGTAAAATGAACAATGAAGTAAAAAAGACAATAGTATTTATATGTGATTTATATGGAACATTTATAGGTACAGAAGATAATTTATTAACAAGTATGGAATATGAAAATTTTGTGTTAAATCTTGAAAAATTACGAATAAAAAATAATGCAGATGAAGTAATATTTTCGTTTATGTCAACATCTAATAGTTGTAAAGAAATAATAGAACAATTAGAAATATTAAATTATTTTATTAAAACAAATAATATAAAAATTAAATTTGGAAAGCAATTTTTTGAAAACAATAGTTTTAAAATGAATGAAAATCAATTTTTAATAATAACAGAACAAAAACATAAAACAAAAGCTCAAAAAATAATTGAATATACTGAATATTTAAAAGAAAAAAGAGAAATCAATTTTTTATGTTTTGCTGATGATTCAAATCAAGAACAAATGCTTTTTGATATGCTTGAAGTTGGAAAAAAACTAGATATTGAATATCAACAATTTTGTCCAAAAGGTAGTCAAAATGATTTTTTTCAAAAAAATGATAGTATAATTTTTTCTAATTCAGATGGAATTGAAGGTCTAAATGTATGTTTATTAAAATATTTATTAATAAATAATAAAGTACTAAGTAAGTAGATATTTCTACTTATTTTTGATATAATATTAAATAGAATTTGAGGTGTAATATGACAAAATTAGTAGTAATACCATCATCATTAAAACAAATAAATGATTTATTAAAAACTAGTGATGCTTTTATAATAGGTTTAAAAGATATGAGTGTTAATATGCCTTGTTATTTCAAATTAGAAGAAATAAAACAAATAAATGATTTATTAATTAATAATAATAAAGAATTATTTATATCTTTAAATAAAAATATGCATACATCAGATTTAGTAAATTTAAAAGAAATATTAATAGAATTAGATAATTTAAATATTAAAGGAATATTATATTATGATATTTCTATTGTTAATATTAAACAAGAATTAAATTTAAAAACTGATTTAGTGTGGAGTCAAGAACATTCAACTACAAATTATGAAACAATAAATTATTGGTATCAAAATGGGGTAAAATATACTAATATTTCAACAGAAATAACTATAAATGAAATAATAGAAATAAGTAAAAAAACAAAAGCTTTATTAATGGTTAATATACTAGGTTATATGCCTATGTTTGTTTCAAAAAGAAAATTAGTATCTAATTATTTAAAAGCATTTAAAATAGAAGATAAAAGTAGTATAAATTTTCTTAAAAAAGAAGAAAAAACATATACTTTAATTGAAGATAATAATTCAACTGTTTTATATTCAAATGCAATTTTAAATGGATATAATGAATATTTAGAATTAAAAAACAACAATATTGAATATGCTATTTTAAATAGTTTTAATATAGATGAAGAAGTATTTAATAATATTGTATATAAAATAAAAGAAGACAACATAACAGAAGAAGAAATAGATGAAATTTTAAAAAATACAACAAAAGGATTTTTGTATACTGAAACTGTGTATAAGGTGAAGAATTATGAATAAAATAAAACCTGAATTATTAGCTCCTGCAGGAGATTTAGAAAGATTAAAAATAGCTATATTATATGGTGCAGATGCAGTTTATATAGGTGGTCCTATGTTAGGTCTTAGAGCAAATGCAAGAAATTTTACTTTTGAAGAAATAAAAGAAGGTGCTGATTTCGCACATAGTTATAATAGAAGAATACATGTTACAGTTAATATAGTTTTACATAATAAAGAAGTACCTGAGGTAATTGAATATTTAAAAAAATTAGAAGAATGTAATATAGATGCTATTATTGTAAGTGATCCTGCTATTATTAATTTAGCTACTTTAAATACTAATTTAGAAATTCATTTATCAACTCAACAATCAACTTTAAATATAGAAGCATGCAAGTTTTGGAAAAAACAAGGTGTATCAAGAATTGTACTTGGTCGTGAAGCTAATAAAGAAGATATAAAGGAAATAAAGGATAATTTAGATATTGATATAGAATGTTTTATTCATGGAGCAATGTGTTCTTCTATAAGTGGAAGATGTGTTTTATCTAATTTTTTTACAAATAGAGATGCAAATAGAGGTGGATGTGCTCAAATTTGTAGATGGGATTTTGATTTATATAATGAAAAAGATGAATTATTAAAAGGAGAAAAACCATTTACTTTTTGTGCCAAAGATTTATCAATGTTAAAATATATTCCAGATATGATTGATTTAGGTATAACTTCTTTTAAAATAGAAGGAAGAATGCGTTCAATATATTATATAGCGACAATAGTAGATATTTATAGAAAAGTAATAGATGAATACTGTGACCATAATGAAACTTATGAATATAATGAAAACTATGAGAGAATCCTTAGAAATTGTGCAAATAGAGATGCTGTTCCTCAATTTTTTAATGGGGAAGCTGGTTTAAGTTGTAATTATTATAATGGACGTGTTGAAATATCAAACCAAGATTTTTTAGGATTAGTACTCGATTATGATGAAAAAACCTCATATGCTACTATTGAACAAAGAAATTATTTTAAAACAGGTGATGTTATAGAAATATTTGGACCAAGTATTAAAACCTTTGATATGGAAATAGGAAAAATTCTTGATGAAGATGGTTTAGATATTGAAATTGTTAGACATCCAAGACAAATAGTTAAAATAAAAATTGAAAATAAAGTTAATAAATATGACTTAATAAGAAAAAAACAGATTTAAACTTGACAAAATGGTAAATAAGTAGTATTATTTTGCTTGCAAATTAAAAAAGAAATAAGAGGCGATAAATATGGCAAACTCAAAAGATATATATTTAACAATAGAAGGATTAGAAAATATAAAGAAACAACTTGATTATTTAAAATTAGAAAGAAGACCAGAAGTTATTAATGCGTTAAAAGATGCTAGAGCTTTAGGTGATTTATCTGAAAATGCTGAATATGATGCAGCTCGTGATGAACAAGCAGAAGTTGAAGGTAAAATAAAAGAATTAGAAGCAATGGTTTATAATGCAGTTATTATAGAAGATGTAAAAACTGATAAAGTAACAATTGGTAATAAAGTAAAAATTAAGTATGTTGAAGATAATGATATAGAAATTTATTCAATAGTTGGAAGTAAAGAAGCAGATCCATTTACAAATAAGATTTCAAATGAATCTCCAATAGCAAAAGCTATTATGGATAAATCAGTTGGTACAAAAGTATCTGTTGATAGTCCAAATGGAAAATATGATGTTGAAATAATTGAAATTTCATAAGTTAGTAATTATTACTAACTTTTTTTATATAATTTATTAACATGTTTTATTTTTGTGATATAATAATTATTGGTGATTTTATGAAAAAAAATATAAATGAAAAATCTAAAATTGATAAAATTAATAATAAAAGTAAAGTATTATCAAACAAAAAAAATACAGTTGAACAAAAAACAAAAGTTAATAAATTTAAAAAAGTATTATTAGAGATAAATAAAAAAAGTAATATTATTTTAAAAAAAATAAAAATGTTTTTAGAAAAATTTAATTTTATTGAAAATATAAAAAAAACAAATTTAAAAAGTACAATAATGATTTTAGTTTTAATTATGGTATCTATGTTATATATTCATTGTAATCATAGAAATAATAAAATTAGTAGTGATATAAATAAATCAACAAAAAATCTTATGATAGTTGCGCATCCAGATGATGAAACTATCTTTGGAGGGTCACATTTAATAAATGATAAATATGTCGTTGTTTGTGTTACATGTGGAGTTAAAAAATCAAGAGTAAAAGAATTTAAGAAAGTAATGAATATAAGTGAAGATGATTATATTATGCTTGATTATCCTGATAAAGTTCATGGAAAAAGATCTAAATGGAAAAAAGAATATTCTAACATAGAAAAAGATATTAAAAATATTATTGAATCTAATGATTGGAATGTTATTATAACTCATAATCCAGATGGAGAATATGGACATATACATCATAAAATGATAAGTAAAATAGTAACGAAATATGCAAATAATAATAAACTATATTACTTTGGTCATTATTATACAAAGAAAGAATTAAAAAAACAAAAATTAATAGAAATAGATAATAATAATTATAAAATAAAAACAAAAAAAATGATTGAAGAATATAAAACACAAACTTTTGTAAAGAATGAATTTGGTCATATGTTTAAATATGAAAATTGGGTAAAATATAAGGATTGGAACTAATAAATACTTGTAATAAATAAAAATTTATTATATACTATATAAGTAAGTTTGAAGGAGGATATTATGGCAAACAAAAATATACACGAAATAACAATTAAAGTTGAAGGTGAAAATTGGACAAAAGCAATAGAAAAAGCTTTTGAAAAAGCTAATAAAAAAGCAAAAATAGATGGATTTAGACAAGGTAAAGCACCAAAAGATGTTTTTATGAAAAAATATGGTGAAAGTAATTTATGGTTAGACGCAGCAGATTTAGTATTACAAGATGCATATTCTGATATGTTAGAAGATAATAAAGAATTAGAAGTTGTTGCTCAACCTGAAATGAGTTTAAAATCATTAACTGGTGAATATGTAGAATTTTTATTTACATTAACAACAAAACCAGAAGTAAAAATTGGTAAATATAAAAAATTAGGTGTTAAAAAAGAAAAAATTGAAGTTACTAAAGAAGAAATAGATAATGCTTTAGAAGAAACTTTAAATAAATATGCAGAAAATGTATCAAAAGAAGGTAAAGTTGAATCAGGTGATACAGCTATTATCGATTTTGAAGGATTTAAAGATGGTGTAGCATTTGATGGTGGTAAAGGTGAAAACTATTCATTAGTAATTGGATCAAATACTTTTATACCAGGATTTGAAGAACAAATTATAGGTATGAACAAAGAAGATGAAAAAGATATTATAGTTACTTTTCCAGAAGAATATCATAGTGAAGATTTAAAAGGAAAAGAAGTTGTATTTAAAGTAAAAGTAAATGATATTAAAGCAACAGTTCTTCCAGAATTAAATAAAGAATTTTTCGAAGATTTAGCTATGGAAGGAATTGATTCTAAAGAAGCTTTAGAAAAACAATTAAAAGAAAATATTATTACACATAAAGAACATCATGCAGAAGATCATTTTGTTGAAACATTATTAGATACTGCAGTAGCAAATATGGAAGTTGAAGTTCCAGATGCTATGATCAATGATGAAACTGATCGTATGATTAAACAATATGAAGAAAATTTAAAAATGCAAGGAATTAGTTTAGAACAATTTTATCAATTCACTAATTCAGATGAAACAGCATTAAAAGATCAAATGAAAGAAGAAGCTTTAAAAAGAGTATCTTCTAGATTATTATTAGAAGCTATTTCAAAAGAAGAAAAAATAGAAATTACTAAAGATGAAGCTGAAAAAGAAGCAGAAGATTTAGCAGTTAAATATCAAATGAAAAAAGATGAATTCTTAAAATTATTTGGTGGTATTGAAATGGTTAAATATGATCTTGAAATGAGAAAAGCTATAGAAATTTTAAAAGACAATAATTAATTGTCTTTTTTTTGATAGAATGTTATAATATAAAAAAAATGTAGTAAATATAAGGAGATAAATAAATGAAAAAAATATTTTTAATATGTGTATTTATAGTTCTTGTTTTTGTTATTATATTTTATAAAAGTAATAATATTTTAAATGATAAATCAAAATTTTTAATTATAACAAATACCAATAATTGTGACAAAGAAATTAATCTATATTATTCTAATAAAGAAAACAAAATATATTCATATTGTTTAAATAGTATAAAAATTAAAGTAGATAACAATTATATTGAATTAAAAGATTATTTAAAAAACAATGATTTTGATTTAACAATAAACAAAATATCAAATGATAAAGGTTTATGGAATGACTCTATTATATATAAAGATGGTGGCTCAACTAAATATTCAAATAGTAAGATCACTCTGATTAAATGTAAAACTATTGAAGGAAATCATGATATTTATATTGGAACTAATAGTATGAAGTTTGAAAGTAGTTTTTGTAAATAACATTTAAATAAAAATATATGTACTTTTTAAAAGACAATAATTAATTGTCTTTTTTTTGATAGAGTGTTATAATATAGAAGATTTTAAAGAGAAGTGATGATATGAAAAATTTAATAAAAGAATATGACTTAATAATTTTTTCTGGTGTGCTAATAATAGTCGGAAGTGTTACTTTAATAAGTAGTGTTTCTTTATTTATAAGTTTTGTTAATTTAGTTTTATTTTTAATGATATTAATAAGTATAAAAGATTTAATTAGTATTATTATACAAAAAAATCAAAATAAACATGATATTTTAATTAAATTTATAAATTCATTTATAGCTATATTAGCTTATATATTTAAAGAATATTCAATCGCAATAGTTCCTTTAGTATTTGCTTTATATTTATTATTAAATGCTAGTATGAAGTTATTCTCTTTTACCTTATTAAAAACAAATAAAATAAAAGGTGGATATAGTGATTTATTTCAAGGATCAATTTATTTTGTTTTAGGAATAATTCTATTTTTTGGACCTTTAATTAATTTAAAAATAATGCTTAATATTGTTGGAATATATTCTATTTTATTAGGGATAAGTTTTTTGTCTGATTTTTTAGATATGAAAAGATATCGTAAGTTTCCAAAAATAAAAGTTTTCTTACCTAATATAATAGAAGCTTTTATACCTCTTAAAGTTTTACAAAATATAAATAAAATGATAAGTAACGAACCAGAAAATTTTGAATATATAGATAAAAAAAGTAATAAAAAACCAGATTTAGAAATATTAATTCACGTTACTGAAGATGGATTTGGAATATTAGGTCATATGGATATTTGTTTTGATGATCAAATTATTTCATTTGGTAATTACGATAAAAAAACATATAAATTTCATGATACAACAGGTAGTGGGGTTTTATTTTCTGTTAATAATAGGGATAAATATATTAAATTTTGTGTAGAAGATAGTAAAAAAACAATGTTTGTTTTTGGTTTAAAATTAAACAAATCAGAAAAAGAAGAAATAAGAAAAAACATTGATAAAATATATACTAATTTAATACCATGGAATCCACCTTATAAAGAAGCAAAAAGAAAAAATATATTTACTAAAAAAAATAATTATAAAGATTATGCTAGTAGATTATATAGTAAAACAAATGCAAAATTTTATAAATTTAAAAAAGGTGTTTTTAAAATATATTTTGTTGTAGGAAATAATTGTGTTTCTATAGCAAATAAAATAATTGGTAAAGCATTAAAAAACTCATTTAAACTATATGGAATAATGACTCCAGGAACATACTATGATTATTTAGAAAGAGAATTTATGAAAAAGGATAGTGCAGTAATTAGTAAAATGATTTACAATAAAAATAATATTAATAAATTATAGTGAAATAAAAATATTTTTTAATAATATGTGTTGCTTTTTCAAATCATTTATTATAAACTAATAAAGTTATATAAAAGGAGGAATATTAAATGAAAAACTATTCAAATAATAATGAAGCAGGTAAATATTTTATTAAAAATTATGAAATTAAAGAAGATAAAATTGTAATACACTATGCGACTTCAAAAGATTTGATTTTACCTTATAACGAAGAAACTGAAGATAAAATTTTAGAAAGTATGGAAAAACAAGTAGAACAAGCCGATAGTTATTTATCTAATATAGGTAAAACTGATCCAATTATACATTTTGCTTTTTTTCTTCTAATTATAGGGTTTAGTTTAATGACATTAGGGGATAAATTAGTTTCGTTTCTATTAAATCACTCAGCTAATACAATTACAATCATTATTGGTGAAATTACCTTAATTATGACTCTAGTTATTGGGCAAGTTGTAGAAAAAATAGATAACCATTTTAAAAAACAAGAAATAGAAAAAATGAATTTGTTTTTAAGTGTTAAAAAAGAATTAAATGAAGAATTATCTAAAAATAAAAATTTAAATAATTCTATTAGTAAAAAAGCTCAAAAAACTATTGATGCTGCTCCATATGATTCAACAAAAGTAATTACTATAAATAATTTAGATGAATTTAATTTATCAGATTTGAAAAAATTAAAAAGTAATATATTAGAAATTGAACAAAAAGATTTAAATTGTGAAGATGAAATTGTTGAAACTAATCAAATAATTAAACAAAAGATTAATTTACCAAAACAAAAATAGTTAAAATGATAATTATAATTTCAAATATAAAGTTAATTCTAATTAACTTTTTTTGTTTTAATTTATAATAAATTAATTAAAATAGATTAATTTTTAAATAAAATAAGTTATATAAAAATAATATTGATAAATTATAAAAAAACAGTTGCAAAAATAAATTAAATCTATATAATATATACAAAAAGGATGATTGTATATGGACAAGAAAGAAACAATAAAAAAATTTATAAATGATCAATGTATTAAATTAAATGAAACAAAAGAATCAGTTGATAAATTTATAAATAAAGAACAAGAAATAATAAATAATATTAAAGAAAAAAAAGATGAATTAATTTTAAAAAAGAATGAAAATATATTTAAATATAAAAATATAGCAAAAGAAATAATAATAAATTTGCTACATAATTTATTACATGTAAATATAGTAATGGGAATAATTTTCTTTGTTATTAATAAATGTATGCCATTTCTCTTTACTAATATATCTTTATCAACAGTAGAAATATTAAACATTTTTACAGCGACAGTTGGTGTAGTAATAAATAGTTTTTTAGTTACAGAATGCTTAGTAAATAATAAAAAATATAAAAAAATATATTATTTTAATTCAAATGAATCATTATTAGAAGAAGATAAAAAAATAGAAGAAAAAGAAAAAAATATTAAAATTTTAAATTTAATTAAACAAGAAATAGAAAATAAATTAGATTTTTTAAATAATAAAAAGGAATCACCTGTAACAATTCCAAATGATTTAGAATATAAATCTGATAATGATAAACAAAACAATAAAAAAGTATTAAAAAAAATTAATTCAAATTATTTGAAATAATAAATTTTTATGATATAATAACAGTATATTAAAAGCAGTGATGAAGAAATAGTAGTAAAAGTAATTATTGATAGAGAGTTAGTGTATGGTGTAAACTAATAATAATCTTTTATGAATTCAACTTCTAGTTTTATATAAAAGTATAACGGTGACGCGTTTTAGTCATTAAGTGTATAGATTTAATTCTATAAATTAAGGTGGTACCGCGTAATCACGTCCTTAAATTTGGATGTGTTTTTTTATGAAAGAGAGGATTTTATATGGAAGAAATAATTGTAGAAATAAAAGAGGAAATAGTAAATATCACAAACTTAGTTGAGTTAAATGATTTAAAAGTAAAATATTTAGGAAAAAAAGGTATTATAACTGTAATGTCTTCTAAAATAGTAGAATTATCAGTAGAAGAAAAAAAGACTTTTGGAGCTAAATTAAATAATATTAAAAACATGGCTTCAGCTTTATTTGATGAAAAAAATAAAGAAATAGAAGAAAAAATATTAAACGAAAAATTATCTAAAGAAAGTGTTGATATTTCTTTACCAGCTACTAAAATAGTAACTGGTTCACCAAATATACTAGAAAAAATAGTAGAAGAAATTGAAGAACTTTTAATGTCTATGGGATATGATGTAATAGATGGACCAGAAATAGAAGAAGATAAATTTAATTTTGAAATGCTTAATATACCAAAAGGACATCCAGCTAGAGATGCACAAGATACATTTTATATAAAAGATGAAGAATTATTATTAAGAAGTCAAACTTCTCCTGTTCAAGCAAGAGTTATGTTAGAAGGAAAAGGAGAAAAAACAATTCGTATGATTTGTCCTGGTAAAACATATAGAAGAGATGATGATGACGCAACACATTCTCATCAATTTATGCAAATAGAAGGTTTATTAATCGATAAAAATGTAACCTTATCTGATTTAAAAGGAACATTTGATGAAATTGCTAAAAAACTATTTGGTGAAGATTGTAAAACAAGATTTAGACCAAGTTATTATCAATTTACAGAACCTTCTGTAGAAACAGATATAAGCTGCTTTAATTGTGGTGGAAAAGGATGTAACATTTGTAAAAATACAGGTTGGATTACTGTCGCAGGAGCGGGTATTGTTCATCCAAATGTTTTAAGAAATGGTGGATATAATCCAGAAGAATGGACAGGATTTGCTTTTGGATTTGGAGCTGAAAGACTTGCAATGCTTAAATATGGTATTAATGATATAAGAACTTTTTATAATACAGATTTAAGAGAAAATAAAACGTTTGATAGAAAGGATGTTTAATATGATTAGTTTAAATTGGGCTAAAGATTATATTGATATAGAAGATCAAGATTTAAAAGAACTAGCAATTAAAATAACTAAAGCAGGTGTCAATGTTGAAAAAGTAATTACTAATCATATTGATAATCTTGTAATAGGTGAAGTATTAGAATGTGATATGCATCCTGATTCTGATCATCTACACGTTTGTAAAGTAGATGTTGGTAGTGAAATTAAACAAATAGTATGTGGAGCTAGTAATGTAAAAAAAGGATTAAAAGTTATAGTTGCTTTAGAAGGAGCTTTATTACCAGAAGACTTTTTAATTAAAAAAGGATCAATAAGAGGTATTGAATCAGAAGGAATGATTTGTGCTTTATGTGAACTTGGTATAGAAGAAAAAACAGAAGAAAATTATAATAAAGGTATATGTGAATTATCAAATGACGCTAAAGTAGGAATTGATCCATTTAAATTTTTAGAAATAGACGATACTTTATATGAATTAGATGTACATAAACATAGAAATAATGACTGTTTATATCATATAGGATTTGCTTATGAAATAGCTTCTATTTTAAATAGAAAAGTAAATCTTCCTTCTATAGAATATAAAACAATAGAAGATGATATTAATAATCATTTTAAACTAGAAGTAGAAACAAATAAATGCCCTTACTATTTAGCAAAAATGGTTACTCAAGTAGAAATAGGTGAATCACCAGAATTTATTAAAAAAAGATTAATAAGTGCAGGTATGAGACCAATAAACAATGTAGTAGATATATCTAATTATGTAATGCTTGAATATGGACAACCAATGCATTTCTTTGATAAAGATAAATTAGGAAACACTATTTTAGTAAGAGATGTAAAAGAAGAAGAAACAATAACAACATTAGATGGTAAAGAAAGAGTTTTATCTTCAAATGATATAGTAATAACAGATAAAAACAAACCTGTTTGTATAGCGGGTGTAATGGGTGGAGAAGATACAGAAGTAACTGAAAACACTAAAAATATTTTAATTGAAAGCGCTATATTTGAAGGAACTAGTATAAGATATACTTCAAATAATTTAAATTTAAGAAGTGAAGCTTCTATTAGATATGGAAAAGGTTTAAATTATGAATATACTTTAAATGCTATAAATAGAGCTTGTTCTTTATTAGAAAAATATGCTTCTGCAAAAGTATTATCAGGTATAGTAGTTCATGATAAAATAGATAAAACACCTAAAACAGTTTCATTTGAAGCTGCTAGTATTAATAAAATGTTAGGAATTAAAATAAGTGAAGAAGATATGGAAGTAGAATTAAATAGACTTGATTTTCCTTTTATAAAAGAAAACAATAAATTTATTGTTACAATACCAAACAGAAGACTTGATATTGATCCTAATATTAATGATATTGCAGAAGAAATAGGTAGACTTTATGGATATCATAATTTAGTATCTACATTACCTGTTTGTGAAATCAAAAAAGGTGAATATAAAGGTGATGTTAAATACCGTAAATTAGTTTCAAAAAGACTAAGATCACTTGGACTTAATGAAGCAAAAACATATACTTTAGTTAGTCCTGAAATGGCAAGTTTATTTAATTATGATGAATTAGAAAAGGTTGTTTTACCTAATCCAATGAGTTATGATAAATCAGTTGTTAGAACTTCTATAATACCTTCTTTATTAAACGTTTATGATTATAATAAAGCTCGTAAAGTTAATGATGTATTACTTTATGAAATAAGTAAAACTTATGATAAAGATATTAATGAACAATTAAAAATTGCTATATTAATGAAAGGTAATTATATAATTAATAACTGGCAAAAAACAAATAATAAAACAGATTTTTATCTTTTAAAAGGAATAATAGAAAATTTACTTGATTATTTAGGATTTAAAAATAGATATAGTTTTGTTTTAGATAAAATAAGTGATTTACATCCAGGTATTTCAGCTGCTATTCTTTTAGATAGAGAAAAAATCGGTATAATTGGTAAAATACATCCATCAATTAAAAAAGATGATATCTTTTTAGCAGAATTAAATTTAACAAAATTAATATCTAAAAATATTAAACCAATTAAATATAAAGAAGCTTCAAAATATCCAGAAATAATAAAAGATTTAGCTTTTGTTACTAAAAGAGATATAACATCTGCTATGTTAATTGAACAAATAAAAAAATCAGGTGGAAGATTACTTTCTAATATAGATGTATTTGATCTTTATGTAGGTGAAAATGTAGGTGAAGATGAAAAATCATTAGCATTTACTTTAACTTTCTCTGATTCTACTAGAACTTTAAGTGATGAAGAAGTAATGAATTGTTTCAATAAAATAATCGAAGATGTTGAAAATAAAATAGACGCAAAATTAAGAAATAAATAGGAGAATTTATGAAAAAAGTAATTGAAGAATTTAAAGAATTTATATCAAAAGGAAATGTTATTGATTTAGCGGTAGGGGTTATTATTGGTGCTTCTTTTGGTAAAATAGTAACGTCTCTAGTAAATGATGTTATAATGCCTCTTATTGGTGTAATTTTAGGTGGTATTAGTTTTACTGATTTAAATTTTAAAATTAAAGATGCAACTATAACTTATGGTAACTTTATTCAAAATATAATTGATTTTCTAATTGTTGCGTTTTGTATATTTATTTTAGTTAAATTTGTAAATAGATTAACTATATTAACTAAAAAAGAAGAAAACAAAAAAGATGATTCAAAAACAACTAAATCAGATGAAGTATTATTATTAGAAGAAATAAGAGATTTATTAAAAAAGAAAAAATAGGAGGAAATATGAAATCAGTTTATATTCATATTCCTTTTTGTTCTTCAATTTGTTCATATTGTGACTTTTGTAAATTATTTTATAATGAACAATTAGTTGATAAATATTTAGATATATTAAGTGAAGAAATAAAAGAAAAATATAAATATGAAGAAATTAAAACTATTTATATTGGTGGGGGAACTCCCACTAGTTTAAATATAAAACAACTAACAAAATTATTTGAAATAATTAAAATATTTAATTTTAAAAATATTGAATATACAATAGAATGTAATATAGAAAATTTGACAGAAGAAAAAATAGATTTATTTAAAAAATATGGAATTAATAGATTAAGTATTGGTATTCAAACTTTTAATGAAAAAAATTTGAAATATTTAAATCGTAATCATGATGGTAGTGTTTCAAAAATAATTAATTATGCGAAAGAACAAGGTTTTGATAATATTAATATAGATTTAATATATGGTATTAATGATGAAACAATTGAAATACTAAAAGAAGATTTAAAATTATTTCTAAATTTAAATGTAAATCATATTTCAACTTATTCTATTATTATTGAACCTCATACAAAGTTATATATTGATAAAACATTAAATATTGATGATTCAATTGATAGTGATATGTACAATTTAATAATTGAAACATTAGAAAACAATGATTTTAAACATTATGAAGTAAGTAATTTTGCAAAAACTGGATATGAATCAAAACATAATCTTACATATTGGAATAATGAGGAGTATTATGGATTTGGTTTATCATCAAGTGGATATATAAATGATATAAGATATACAAATACAAGAAATATTAATAAGTATTTAAATAAAGAATTTATATTTGAGGAACATATTTTAGATAAATTAGAACAAATGGAAAATGAGATGATATTAGGCCTTCGTAAATTAGAAGGTGTAGATATGGTTTTATTTGAAAAAAAATACAACATTAAAATTAATGAAGTATTTAAAACTCAAAAATTATTAGAAGAAGGAAAATTAGTTATTAAAGATAATTATATATTTATAAACAAGGAATATATTTATTTATCTAATGATATTTTAATTAATTTTATAGGTGATTAATGGAAAAAAAAGATTATTTTAATAAGGAATATACTTATATTAAAAATCCAAAATATGTTGAAAATATCAAAATATTAATCAATTTATTACCAGATTATTTTTTCAGTGTGCCAGCTTCATCAACAGGAAAATATCATCCAGCTTTTTCTTTAGGAGAAGGTGGTTTATTAAGACATACTAAGTTTGCAGTTAGAATTGCATATGAATGTTATTCTGATGAATCAATCACAGGTATATATACTCAAGATGAAAAAGATTTAATGATAGTTTCTCTTATTCTACATGATGGACTTAAATCAGGATTAGAAAAATCAGAATATACATTAGTAAATCATCCTCTTTTAGTATCAAAATTTATAAAAGATAACAAAGATATATTAACTTTAACTGAAGGAGAAATAACTTTTATAACAAGTTCTATAGAAACTCATATGGGTCCTTGGACTAAAGATTATAAAGGAAATGAAGTATTACAAAAACCAATAAATAAATATCAAAAATTTGTTCATATGTGTGATTTTCTAGCAAGTAGAAAATTTCTAAATGCAAACTTTGATAAAAATGAAATAATAGATTAGGAGATAAAATATGGAAAATGAATTAAACTACCCAATTAGATATGCCCCAATGGAAGTAAAAGAATATCCATTTAATAGTGACTCAAATACTTGTTGTTTTCTAGCAGTACCATGTTATTTAATAAGTGAAAGAAAAGTTTATAATAAATCAGGTGATTATTATAGGAGATATGAAGTTGTTTTTCAAGTAGATAGTGAAAAAATAGTATATAATCATAATAAAAATAAAATTCCTGAATTTAATATATATGAAAATTGTATTAATTCTGATGTAGTTGATATAGCTAGTGAAAATTATGATGATATTAGAAAATATTGTGAAGATTATAACAAAAAATTAGTAGAGGACCAAGCAAAACAAGATATAATTGATAATTATTATAAAGTAATAAATGATAATGAAAAAATAGATGAAATAAAAGTAAAAATTATAAGTATTGAAAAGGGGCTATAATATGATAGGTAAATTAATTATTGTAGAAGGAACAGATTGTTCAGGTAAAGAAAGTCAAACTAATTTATTATTAGAAGAATTAAATAAACAAAATATACCTGTTAAAAAATTTAGTTTTCCAAATTATAATTCACCAACAGGTAAAATAATTGGTGGACCTTATTTAGGTAAAAAGAGTATATGTGATGGTTGGTTTGATGAAGGAGCGACTAATGTAGATTATAAAGTCTCTTCACTATATTATGCAGCTGACAGATTATACAATATAAAAGAAATACAAGATAATTTAGATAATGGTATTAATGTTATACTAGATAGATATGTTTATTCTAATATGTCTCATCAAGGTTGTAAAATTATTGAATCAAAAGAAAGATTTGAATTATATAAATGGATAGAGGAATTAGAATTTAATCTTCTTAAATTACCAATACCTGATATCAGAATATTTCTACATATGCCAACTGATAAATCAATAATATTAAAAGTAAATAGAATTGAAGAAGCAGATCAACATGAAAGTGATACTAATTATTTAAGAAGAGCAGAAAATGCTTATCTTGAAATAGTAAAAGAATATGATTTTGAAACAATTGAATGTTCTATTAATGATGATATTAGAACTATAGAAGATATAAATAATCAATTAAATAAATATGTAATAGAAAAATTAAATTCATAAAATGTTGTTAAATGAAAATGAAGTAAAAATATTCAAAAAAAAAGTAGTTAGATATTTATATCGATTTACTTATAAATTTGGTGATGATTTTGAATATAGTATTGATCAAGAAAATTTAACTATTGATGAAAAAACAAATGAATTAAGAAATTATTTTTATCAAAAAGGAATGACTGTAGAAGAATATAAAGCGATGGTTTATCATATATACTATATAGATAATAGTCAAAACAATTTAAATACTATAAAAAAAACAAACAAAAAAACCGTTAAATAACGGTTGTTTTTTTTATGGCGGAGCAGGAGGGATTTGAACCCTCGCACCAGTTACCCGATCTACACCCTTAGCAGGGGCGCCTCTTCAGCCTCTTGAGTACTGCTCCAAACTTACATAATTAATTTTACATTAACTAGCCATGATTGTCAATAAGTTTGATTGTATTTCTTTAATATTAAAATTTAAAATGAACTTTTTTTAAATAAAAAATTGTGATATAATTATTTAAGAAAGTGGTGACATATGAAAAAAATAATATTACTACTTATTTCCTTATTCTTATATATTTTATCTTTTATGTCACTTGGACTATATTTAACTAAAGAATTAAGCAGTACTTTATCAATAACAATAGAAGGAAAAATTATATTTCTTCTACTAGGTTATTTTTTCTTTTTTATAGCGAGTACTATTTTTTCTTCAATTTTAAATTCAAAATATAAAAAATATATTATGAAAACAACTTTTTTATTATTCTTTATAATATATATTATTTTATTAATTAATTTACTTTTTTTTGATGAAACATTTGGAAGAATAGGATTCACATCAAATTATAATTATATAAAAGAATATATTCAAAATTCATATAATTTAGTGCCTTTTAAGACTATTAATGCATATTTAACTTACAATGTATCCGCTAAGGTATTATATACAAATGTCTTTGGTAATTTTATTGTTTTAATGCCACTTAGTTTTTTTGTTATTGTTTTTTCAAATAAAAAAGTTAAATTAATTACAATGCTACTATCATCTATTTTAATTCCTTTTGTTATTGAAATAATTCAAATTTTAACACAAACTGGTATTTTTGATGTGGATGATATTATTTTAAATGGAACAGGAATGTTAATTTCATTTATATTTTTAAATTTAAAAATAATTAAAAATATAATCAATAAAATAACTGGATTAAATATTTATATTTAAAGAAGAGGTAATTAATGAAAGATATTCAATTAGAACAAGATAATTTAAAAAAAACAATAAAAAAATATAATGAATTTCTAGATGATTGTAACTTAAAACTAAATAATTTAAAAAATATTTATAAAAATAATTATGATCAATTACTAGAAGAAAAATTTAGATTACAAAACAAAATTTTAATCACACAAAAAACAATTCAAAAACCTTATTTTGCTAGAATTGATTTTAAAACCAATCAAGAAAAAGATATCTGCTACATAGGTAAAGTAGGATTACAAGACTTTGATAATAATATAATAACAGTTGATTGGAGAGCTCCTATATCATCATTATATTATGATTCAAATGTTGGTTCTTGTTCTTATATTGCGCCAAAAGGTGTAGTAAATGGCGAATTACTTTTAAAGAGGCAATATAATATAGAAGATGGTAATTTAAACAGTTATAACGATGTTGATACAGTTGTAGATGATGAATTATTAAAACCATATTTAAATGTTAATTGTGAAAGTAGATTAAAAAATATTGTATCATCTATTCAAGAAGAACAAAATAAAATAATTAGAGAAAGTATTTATAAAAATATAGTTGTTCAAGGTGTAGCTGGTTCAGGTAAAACAACTGTTGCGTTGCATAGAATTGCTTATTTAGTTTATAACAATAAAGATATAATTGATCCAAATCAATATATGGTTTTAGGTCCAAATAAATTTTTTGTTAATTATATTTCAAATATTTTACCTGATTTAGATGTAAATGATGTAAAACAATTTGATTTTAAAGATTTAGTAATGGATTATTTAAAAGAAGATATTAATATAATTGATACACCAGATAATCAATCAACATATTATAAAACATCTTTTAATTATAAAAATTTATTAGATAAATTTATAATTGATTTAGATAAAAAAGTAGTTCCAAATGATAATTTAAAAATATATGATTTTGATATAATGAGTAGTGATCATATAAAAAGAATATATAGCTCATTAAATAACAATTTAAATATTAAAGAAAAAATAGAAAAAACAATTTTAATAGTAGAAAAAGAAATAGAAACAAATAATCAATTATTAGTTTTAAAAGCAAATAGATTTATAGATAAATTATTTATTTTTGAAAAATCAGTTGAAAAACAAAACCAATTAAAAAAACAAAGAGAATTAATAAAAAAAGAAATAAATTCAAATTGTCACAATATATTAAAAAAATATTTTAATGTAATAAATAAAAAAACAATTGAAATATATGGAGATTTTTTAAACAATATTGATAAATATGAAGATAATAAAATAATACTAAATTATTTAAAAATTGATTTGAAAAAATTAAAATTAAAACAAATAGAATTTGAAGATTTAAGCTCATTATTATATTTAAAATATAAAATAAATAGTAATGAAACTTACAATAAATATAAACATGTCGTTATTGATGAATCACAAGATTATAATGAATTTGTTTTTTATACATTAAAAAAAATAATGAAAAATTCAACATTTAGTATATTTGGTGATTTAGCTCAATCAATATATCCATATAGAAGTATAGAAGATTGGAATATAATTAATTCAAAAATAATGAATACAAGTATATTAAAATTAAGTAAAAGTTATAGAACAACTATAGAAATAATGACAGAAGCAAATAAAATAAATAAATATTTATTATTAGATGAAGCTATTCCTGTTATAAGACGTGGTATGGAAGTAAAATATATAAATAATACTAGTTATGAATTTATATTAGATAAATTAATTGAATTAAAAAAAACACATAAAACAATTGCGGTTATAAGTAAAAATGAAATAGATAAAGATAATATTTATGATTATTTAAAAAATAAAATAGATATAACAAATATAAATAAAAATGATTTAAAATATAATGGAGGAATTTGTACAATAACGAGTTCTCTTTCAAAAGGATTAGAATTTGATGTTGTTATTATTAATGGAATAGATGAAATTTATTTTAATAGTAAAGATAAAAATGATATGAAACTTTTATATGTTTCTATGACAAGACCACTTCATGAATTATTTTTATTATATAAAAACAACATAACAAAACCATTAGAAGAGGTGATTAATGAAAGCCCTAACAATTAAACAACCATTTGCTTCATTAATAATAAATCAGTATAAGAAATATGAATTTAGAACTTGGAAAACAAATTATAGAGGTAAAATATATATTCATGCAGGTCTTGGTATTTCTAAAGAAGATATAATTAGATTTGAAACATATAATTTAGATTATACTTTAGGAGCAATAATAGGTGAAGCAGAAATAATAGACTGTATATTAGTTGATGAAGAGTTTAAAAATAAAATATTACAAGAAAATGAAGAAGTATATAAAAATGGTAGTGGATATGCTTTTGTTCTTACAAATATAAAAAAATATGAAAAACCAATATATTGTAAAGGTAAATTAAGTCTTTGGAATTATGAAATTTAAATTTAATAGTTCCTTTTTTTATGTAATTGTATTGCTCTTTAAAAATTAATAGAGTAAAATGTAATTAACTAGCATGCAGTATCGTTAGTAAATTTGTGAAGATATTAAAAAAATATATAAAACATTAACTATGATAGTTGCATTAATAACTTTTAACTGTTTTTTATTAAAATGTTTAAGATGTTAAATTCAGCAAAATACAATCCAGGTAATTAAAAAATAAATTTAAATATCTTCCATATTTATATTTTTTTGAAAGGAATTTTTGTATGATTAAAAAAATAATAAATCAAAATAAAGAGTATATATTTTGTATTATATTATTATTACTAATAACAGGTATTAATATATATAGTTATATTGATATTAAATATAATACTAGTTTTTATCCTATTGAAGGTACAAATTCCTTTTCTTTTTGGTATTATGTTCGCTCATTAAATTTAGGGCAAATATTAGTTTTTATTAGTCCAATTATAATAGTAGTATGTGGAGTAAAAGGGTTTTATGAAAAATTATGTAGTGGCTTTTATCAAAATATTATTTTAAAAAAAGGATACAACAAATTTATTAAAAGTGAATTTTTAAAATGTTATATTAAAGGAATATTAATTTTCCCTATATTTTCTATAATTATTTTTATGATTGGTTTGATTGTTTTTAATGATAAAATTACATTATTAAATTCAACCATTCAAATTCTTTATTTACCATTTGATAGTACATTTAATCCTTATTTGTATGTTATTTTATCAACTGTTTTAACTTTATTATATGGTTTTTTTATAATTAATACTACTTTAATATTAGTTAATTTTACTAAAAAATTCTATTTATTAATCATATCAACATTTATTGCTATAAATGCATGTAATTTTATAGTTTCAAATATATTGCTTTTTGTAGCAAATATATTAGGAAGTGAAAAGCTTTTTACAATTTTTTCAAATGTAAATATATATGATGGATATTCATCGGAAGCACCAATTATAATAGCGTATATTACTATTTGTATATATTGTGCAATATCTTCAATAATTGTATATCTTTTATATAAAAAAAAGGAAAGGTTGTTTGATTTATATGAATAAAAAAATAGAATTTAATATATTAAATATGATTATTCATTCAAAATTTTTTGTTTTTTTAATACTATATTTAATAATGGGATCTATTTTTACTGCTTTCCAATATCCAGATGAGAGTTGGGTATGTTTATTTTTACAAGTATTAACAAATAAAATATATTTAACAATTTTTGTTTTTCCAGTTGTTTTATTACTTATAATTGATTTATATAAATATTTATCAAGTAATATGTCTATATTATTAAGATTATCGGGAAAGAATATATTTTTTAAAAAACAAGTTAAAACTTATATATTTTTATTAAATTATTTTTATATTATATTTTTAATTATAATTGGTATCGCTACAAACATAACACCACACGGCTATAATTATTTTACAAAAATATTTGAATATAATACATATGATTTTGTAATATTATTTGTTAGTGTAATTAAAATATATTTATTTTTAATATTATTTGGTTTTATTTCTTTAATATTATTAAATAAAACAAATAATGAAAAGAAAACATTAGTAATTGTATTTTTAATAACAATTCTCTTATTTTTAAATACAAGAATATATTTTATGGGTTTTCTTTATTACTTAAATCCTAATTTACATGTTTATTATATAATTGGTTTTAACAATATATTTATAAGTATAATTACATCCATTATATTTTATTTAATAATGATTCCAATATCATTATATATATTAAAAAATAGTGTTTTAAACTCTAAATGTATAGGAGAACTTAATCATGTATAATTTAGTAAAAAGAAATATTTTTATGCATATACAATATAAACTTTTATTACTTACAATTCTTAGTATTATTTTCTATATATTTTATGTAAAAATATCTGGAAATAAGAATTTATTATTTTTAAATATAATTGGTGGAAATTTTAAATTAAATAATATTATTCCAATTACTTTATCATTAATAATAAACTTATATTTTATAATGAGTAGTTTATATAATTACTATTTTGATTTTAGATCTTCACCTGAAATGATTTTTCTAAAAACAAATAAAAATAATTGGATTATATCAAAATATATCTATTTTTTTATCAATTCATTTTGTGTTAATATAATATTTTTATTATTATATTTATTAGCAAATATAATAATGCATTTTAATATAAGTATTAATTATTTTTTATATTACACACTAATAAATATTTTTATTAAATTTATTATTCAAATTTTAAGTATAATATTTTTTGAAATTTTAAATAATATAGGAATAATTATACAAATAATTATAATAACAATACCTATATTCTTTAATAATACTATTTTTGAATTATTATATAGTGTGTATTACAATCAAACAAATATTCAATTTTTATTTATTATAGAATTAATAATAATTATAGTTTGCTATAATATAAATAAAAATTTACTATTAAATAATCTTGAAGGGAGAAATAAAATATGATTAAATTAATTAATGTATCAAAATCATTTAAAAATGAAAATGTATTAAATAATATTAATGTAGAATTTGTAGAAGGACATATATATGGAATAACTGGTAGAAATGGTAGTGGGAAAAGTGTTTTATTTAAAACAATATGTGGTTTTGTAACACCTGATTCTGGAGATATAATTGTAAATGATATCAATATATATAAGAAGAAAGTTTTTCCAACTAATATTTCTGCACTTATTGAAAAACCAAAATTTTTAGAAAATCTTAGTGGTTATGATAATCTAAAATTACTTGCTAGAATTAAAAATATTATAAATGATGAAGATATATTACAAGTAATGACTAAACTAGGATTATCAAAAGATAAAGATAAATTATATAAAAACTATTCTTTAGGAACAAAACAAAAACTTGGAATTGCTCAAGTTTTAATGGAAGATGATAAAATACTAATTTTTGATGAACCATTTTCTGGTTTAGATGATAAAAGTGTTAATGATGTTAGAAAAATTATAATTGAAGAAAAAAAGAAAGGAAAAATAATTATTTTAGCTTCTCATATAAAAGAAGATATAGAATTGCTTTGTGATATTATATATAGAATTAATGATGGACAATTAAAACAAATCAATAAATAATTAAATAGGTGATAGTAATTTGAAAAAGATAATAATAATAGTATCAGTTATTTTTCTAATAACTGGTTGTCAAAAAAATAAATCAAATAATTTAGATGAAATTTTAAAAGGATTTTCATTTGTTAATAATGGAAACGAATATGTATTAAAATTACAAGATGGAAACTCTTATTCATTTATATTTGATAAAACTAATAAAAAAAATAATTATTTTTATAGTGATGTGTCTAATAATAAAGTATTTTATTATTTTAATAAAAATGAAATTATAGCTGATTCATGTAAATATTTTATAACAGAAAATAAATATCAAAATTGTAATGATGTACAAAAAAATAGTATTAATCAATCAATTAAAAATTATAATTATTTCTTAGATGAAATGAAAATAACACAAGATAATTTAAATATAACTCAAAAAGAACTAAAAAATAAGATTATTAAAAACTAATTTTAATAGTTTCTTTTTTTTATATACATGGTATAATTAAATCATAAGAAGGTGTTTATATGAAAAATATTAAAAATGTCAGATATTTAATAATTATTCCTTTATGTATTTTATTGTTTATACTACAATTAACTTTTTTTGGTGTTCATTCATCTAAAAAAATAAATTATAAAGATTCAATAAATTATATAGTAAATTCTATTGATTTTAATGAATTATTAGATAAGTATTCAGATACTAATTATTTAGATACTCTATATTTAGAAGCAAATCAAAGGGGTATTTCAAATCAAACAGTAAATGGTGTTTTAAATTCAAGTGTATTTAAAAATTATACTTCAAATTATATTATAAGTAATTTAGAAAAAAAAGATAATATTAGTTACAATCAAGCTGAATTATCTAGTTTAATAAATAATAATATTGATAATATTTTATTAGAACAAAATATAAAATTAAATAATCAAAAAAAACAATTATTACTTGATTTAATAAATAAAAATTCATTAAAAATAAATGATAAAATAAAAAGTATTAGTGATAAATTTACTACAAATGAAAAATTAAACAAATTAATTAATATAATTAAAAATAAAAATTTAGAAAAAAATCTAATCATATCTATTATTATATTAACTTTCTCTATAATAATTATAAGTTTATCATTTTATCAAGGTTTTTATTTTATAAGTTATCCAACCTTAATATCAGGATTTTTAATATTAATCGTAAGTTTATTTACAACAATAGTAACATATATTTTAAATCAATATTCAAATGAATTATTAAATAAAACTTTAAATATATTATTAAATGATTTTGTAAAAGAACTTTTCCAAATAGGTATAATTACTATATCAATTGGTTTATTAGAATTGTTATTAGGATTTTTAATTAAAAAAATAATTAATGATAATTCAAACAAAAAAAATAGGCCAGTAGTACTTTGTATATTAGATGGTGTTGGAATTAGACAAGAAGTTCATGGTAATGCTTTATTACAAGCAGATATGCCTAATTTTAATAATTTATGGAATAACTATCCACATAGTTTATTAGAAGCAAGTGGTGAATTAGTTGGACTTCCAGATAAACAAATGGGTAATAGTGAAGTAGGCCATATGAATATTGGTGCGGGAAGAATAGTTGATCAACCACTTCAATTAATAAATAAAAAAATAAAATCAAAAGAAATTTTTGATAATAAAAATATATTAGAAGTTATGAATTATACCAAAGAAAAAAATTCAAAACTACATATTATGGGTTTATTAAGTGATGGAGGAGTTCATTCTCATATTGATCATTTAATGGCTATCATAGAAATGGCTAAAATAAATAATATAGAAAATTTATATTTCCATATATTCTTAGATGGAAGAGATACTTTACCTAATGTCGCAATTAATTATCTTAAAAAATTAGAAAGTAAAATAATTGAAGAAAAAATAGGTAGTATTAGTACAATGTCAGGAAGATATTACGCAATGGATCGTGATAATAGATGGGACCGAGTTAAACAAGCATATGATAATATGACTAAAGGTACAGGTGAGGAATATAAAACATATCAAGAAGTTATAAAAAATAACTATCAAGATGGAATTGAAGATGAATTTATAAAACCTGCAATTTTAGATAAAAAAGGATTAATAAATTCAAATGATGGAATAATTTGTTTTAATTTTAGACCAGATAGAATAAAAGAAATATTAAGTTGTTTAACAAATACAAATTATAATTGTTTTGATAGAAAAAAATTAGATAATTTAAAACTAGTTACAATGATGCCAGTATCTGATGAAGTAATTGGTACAGCTGCTTATAAACAAGACTTCTTAATTAATACTTTAGGTGAATATATAAGTAAAAAAGGTTTAAACCAATTAAGAATCGCAGAAACAGAAAAATATGCACATGTTACTTATTTCTTTGATGGAGGAATAGAAAAAAAATTAAAAAACTGTAAAAGAATACTAATTCCATCATCACAAGTTGCGACATATGATTTAAAACCTAGAATGAGTGCTTTAGAAATAACTGATAATTTATTAAAAGAATTAGACAAATCAAAAGACTTAGTTATTTTAAATTATGCAAATGGTGATATGGTAGGTCATACAGGTAATTTAGACGCAACTGTAGAAGCTTTAGAAGTATTAGATAATTGTATTGGAATATTAAAAGAAAAAGTAGAATCATTGAATGGAACGTTAATTATAACAGCTGATCACGGTAATAGTGATTACATGTTAGATGAAAAAGAAAATATTATTACATCTCATTCAACAAGCAAAGTTCCTTTTATAATTAATAATAAAAAATATAATTTAAGTAATGGAAAACTAGCTGATATAGCTCCGACTATTTTAAAAATAATGAAAATAAAACAGCCAAAAGAAATGACTGGTAAATGTTTACTAAAAAAAAGATCTAAATAGATCTTTTTTAGTATAATTCTTTTTTAAGCATTTCTATATTTTCATTTAATAAACTAAAATAATCTTCTTTTTCACTTCTTTGTTTATCACTTAAATTAGCTAAACTATTAATTTCAAGTAATTCAACTTTAGTAGAATTAACTAAAGAAGCAACTGTATTATTTACTTCAGTACCGCTTAATGTAAAAATATATTTAACTGTTCCATTATTTATTAATTCTTTAGCGACTGCTAAATTCTTTTCACTTATTCCATCATTATCTTGTAATGATAAAACTGTAAAACCATATTTTTCTAAATATTTAAAAGCATTATCATCAACTACTATAGTTGTATGTGTAGCGTTTTCTTTAATTAATTTTAATTTAGCGTCTATACTAGATATTCTTAATTTTAAATCATTATATTTATCTTCAATTTCTTTTTTTAAATAATGATTACTAATATATTCTGTTAAACCATTTTTAATATTTAAAGAAATCATTAAGAAGTTTGATGGATCTAACCATAATTCTTCAGAAGCATAAGTATATTCTATATTTTGAGTAGAATCAATAATCATTAATTTTTTATTATTTTTAAATAAATCTGATACATAAGTTTGTTCATTACTTGTACCATCAAATATAAACATACCACATTTACTATAATCTTTTAATTGTTTATTAGTAAGTTTGTATTCTTTAATATTTGTACCATCTGGATAAATACTTTTAATAGTACTATGTTCACCATATAATTGATTTGTAATATATTCAGTAGGGTAAGCAGTAGAGTATATTGTTATACCTTCTAAATCATCTTTCTTAAAACATCCTGTTAAACTTATTATTAAGATAAATAAAATAGAAATTTTTAAAACATTTTTCATTTTTTCTTCCTCTCTGGAACTAAATCTATTCCACCTTTTGTTAATGGACTACATTTAATTATTCTTATCATTGTTAGAAATGAACCTTTGAAAAATCCAAATCTTTCATAAGCTGTAATTGAATAATTTGAACAACTTGGACAAAACTTACAATTACTATGAAAATTACCGGGTATTAATTGATACCACTTAATTAATTTAATCATTACTTTTTTCATAATAATAATTATACTAAAATTTTACAACTTTGTAAATAATTAAGACATTGAATAAAATATTTGTTATAATGTTTACAGGTGATAACATGGAAATACTTGATAAATTAAAAATAGAAACAAATAATATAAAGTTATATGAAACATCATTAACACATACTTCTTTCGCAAATGAACATGGTTTAGTAAGTTATGAAAGACTTGAATTTCTAGGAGATGCTGTATTAGAACTTGTTATGAGTGAATATTTATATAATAATACAGATTATAATGAAGGACAAATGACAAAAATGAGAGCTCATTATGTATGTGAAGATGCTTTAAATGAATATTCATTAAAACTTGGTTTAAATGAAGAGTTAAGACTTGGTAATGGAGAACTTGATAATGGTGGTAAATTTAGAAAAGCAATAGTTGCGGATATTTATGAAGCATTTACAGGAGCCTTGTTTTTAGATAAAGGTTTTGAAGCCGCAAAAAAATTTATTTATGAATCAGCTATTCCTTTTGTAGAAAAAAATTCATTTGATTTTATAAAAGATTATAAATCAGAACTTCAAGAATTAGTTCAAACTGATAAAAGAAGTTTAGAATATACTATAATAAATGAAGATGGACCTCCACATGATAAAATATTTACTGCTGTAGTAAAAATAGATAATATTTTATATGGTACAGGAATGGCACATAGTAAAAAAGAAGCGGAGCAACAAGCCGCAAAAGATGCATTAGAAAAAAGTGTTAAAAATTAAAAAATATTTTAACTGTAAATCTATAGTAAATAATAGGCTATTTCAAAAAAGTCCTATTATTTTTTTTTATTATTTGATATAATGTTAGATAGGTGGTTATATGAAAAACATATACGATTATACATTAGAAGAATTAGAAAATTATTTTATAAATAAAAATGAAAAAAAATTTAAAGCTACTCAAATATTTGAGTGGTTATACAAAAAAAGAATTAATAATTTTGATGAAATACGTAATGTAAAAAAAGAAACAATTGAATCTTTAAAACAAGATTTTGTATTATCAGAATTAGAAATAATTGATAAAAAAGTTGGAAAAGATGTTGTTAAATATCTATTTAATTTAGATGATAACAATAAAATAGAAGCTGTTTTAATGAAACATGATTATGGTAATAGCTTATGTGTATCAAGTCAAGTTGGTTGTAACATGGGTTGTTCTTTTTGTGAGAGTGGAAGATTAAAAAAAATAAGAAACTTAAATACATATGAAATGGTTTTACAAATACTAAAAATAGAAAAAGATTTAAATATAAGAATATCTCATGTTGTTTTAATGGGAATTGGAGAACCTTTTGATAATTATGATAATGTAATTAAATTTATATCAATAATAAATAGTGGAAAAGGAATTGATATAGGAGCTCGTCATATTACAGTATCAACATGTGGTATCATTCCAAAAATAAAAGAATTCATTAAAGATGGAAGACAAATTAATCTAGCAATTTCTCTACATGCTCCAAACAATATAATTAGAGATAAAATAATGAATATTAATAAAATATATAAAATAGAAGAATTAATTGATGTATTAAAAGAATATATTAGTGTAACAAATAGAAGAGTAACTTTTGAATATATTATGTTAGATGGTATAAATGATACTAAAGAATGTGCCGTTCTTTTAAGTAAATTACTTAAAGGAATTAACTGTTATGTTAATTTAATACCATATAATGAAACAAGTCATATAGAATTTAAAAAAAGTAAACAAGAAGTAATTTTAAAATTTTATGATATATTAAAACAAAATAAAATAAATGTTACAATAAGAAGAGAATTTGGTTCTAATGTAGATGCAGCATGTGGTCAACTTAGAGCTAATTACGAGGAGGAACAATAATGGAATATTATTATCTAACCGATACAGGTAAAGTAAGAGATCATAATGAAGATAGTGTAACAATAGTAAAAAATGAAGCAAATGAATACTTACTAGCAGTAGCTGATGGAATGGGTGGTCATTTATGTGGAGAAGTTGCTAGTTCAATAGCGATAACTCATGTTGCTGATAGATTTAGAAAGCTAAGCTCAATTGGTAATAAAGAAGATGCTATTAGTTGGATACAAGCAATCGTAAGTGAAGTAAATGCTTTAATATATAAATATACTGAAGAACATCCTGAAAGTACAGGAATGGGAACTACATTTGTTTGTTCTATTGTAACAAAAGATTTCTTATTATATGGAAATATAGGAGATTCATCAGGTTTTGCAATAAAATGTGGTAAATTACAAAAAATAACAAATGATCATACATTAGTTAGTTTATTAGTAAAATCAGGAGAATTAACAGAAGAAGAAGCAAAAGAACATCCTAAAAAAAATGTTCTTCTAAAAGCACTAGGTGCTACAACAACAGTTGAAATGGATATTTTTGATGTTGAAACGGATGTTGATGGTATTCTACTTTGTAGTGATGGTATGACAAATATGTTAGATCAAAACCAAATAGCAAAAGTATTAGAAGATCAATTAACAATAGAAGAAAAACTACAAAAACTTATATATAAATGTAATAATAGAGGTGGTACAGATAATGTATCAGTTGCGTATTTAAATAAAGGAGTTGGATCTAATGATAATTAAAGGACAAAGAATAAATGATCGTTATGAAATAGTAAGAAATATTGGTGAAGGTGGAATGGCTAATGTATATTTAGCTATTGATACTATTTTAAATAGAAAAGTTGCAGTAAAAGTACTTAGAGGAGATTTATCTTCTGATGAAAAATTCGTTAGAAAATTTCAAAGAGAAGCTTCATCAGCAAGTACACTAGATCATCCAAATATAGTAGGTATTTATGATGTTGGTGAAGATGATGGAAACTACTATATTGTAATGGAATATGTTGAAGGAAGAACATTAAAAAACTTAATAAAAAGAAGAGGAAGTCTTACTTTACCTGAAGTAATAGATATTATGGGACAAATAACAAGTGGTATTGAACATGCTCATGAAAAAAACATCATTCATAGAGATATTAAACCACAAAACATTTTAATATTAGATGATGGTTTAGTAAAAATCGCAGATTTTGGTATAGCTCAAGCTTTAAATAATAATGAATTAACACAAACAAATTCTGTAATGGGATCAGTTCATTATTTACCACCAGAACAAGCAAATGGTACAGGTTCAACATTTAAATCAGATATATATTCACTTGGAATATTAATGTTTGAATTATTAATTGGAAAAGTTCCTTTCAAAGGTGAAAACGCTGTTGAAATCGCAATAAAACAAATGAAAGATCCAATCCCAAGTATTTGTGATATAAATGAAAATATTCCACAATCAGTTGAAAATATTGTTTTAACTGCTACAGCTAAAAATCCTAAAAATAGATATGATAGTGTAGAAGAAATGAAAAATGATATTAAAACATGTAATGATATTGATAGAAGTGAAGAAGAAAGAATTGAATTTAAATATCCAGAATTTGAAAGAGAAAATGACTCTTCAAGTATGAGAAAAAGAAGAAGTGAAGAAAAAATGGAAAAAATAGAAGAAATTGAAGAAATAGAAGATAAAAAAAGTAATAAAATAATATTAGTAATGGGTATAATACTAACATTCTTAGTATCAATAGTTTTATTCTTTTTAGTAATCTTTCCAAAATTAACAAGTCCAAAAATAATAGAAATACCAGATGTATCTAATATGAGTATTGCAGACGCAACAAATAAATTAGAAGATTTAGGTTTAAAAGTAGCAAGTGAAGATATGACATCTTATGATGATAATATTGAAGAAGATTTTGTTATAAAAACAACTCCAAGAGCTGGTAAATCATTAAAAGAAGGAACAGAAGTAACGCTTGTTGTTTCACTTGGAAAAGAAGGTTTTGCCGTTGAAAACTATGTTGGACAAAATTACTTAACTGTAAAAGCAATACTTGAAGGAAAAGGTGTTACTGTTACTACAAAAGCAGAAGAACATACTAAAGATGAAACAAATATAGTAGAAAATATTATTTTAGCTCAAGATATTGAAGTTGGAAAAAAATTAGTAAAAGGAGATACAATAACTCTTACTATACCTTCATTTATAACTGTTTATCCAGATTTTGTAAATGAAGTATATACTTTAACTCAAGTTCAAGAATTTTGTACTAAAAATGGAATTACTTTAGTTACAAAAGAAAAAGAATCAACAACAGATAAAGATGGAACTGTTATATATCAAAGTAGAAAAGCAGGAGATAAAGTAGTTAGTGGAGCAACTCTTACAATAACTGTTTCTAAAACACCTACTGTAATAGAACCAACTACTCCAACTACACCAACAACAGATACAACAACGGGTACTATTAATTAATGAATGGTAGAATAGTTAAGTTAATAAGCAATGACTACACTGTAGAAGCAAATGATAAATTATTTGTTTGTAAGTGTAGAGGTTTGTTTAGAAATCAAAATATTAAACCTTTAGTAGGAGATTTAGTTATATTTGATGAAATAAACAATTATATTTTAGAAATATTACCAAGAAAATCAGAACTTGTAAGACCACCTGTTTCAAATATTGATCAAGTTGTTATAGTTGCTAATGTCAAACCAAGTTTTGATACTAATTTATTAGATAAATTACTTTGTATTATTGAATATAATAATATATTACCTATTATTTGTTTTACTAAATTAGATTTATTAAACGAAGAAGAAATGATAGAAATAACTAATAATATTAATTATTATAAAAATATAGGATATACTGTATTTGATAATAGAGAAATAGATGAATTAAAAACAATCTTTAAAAATAAAATAACTGCTTTTACTGGTCAAACAGGAGCGGGTAAATCTACTTTACTTAATAAATTAGATATTAAATTAGATATTAAAACAGATGAAATATCAAAAGCTTTAGGTAGAGGTAAACATACAACAAGACATGTTGAATTAATAAATATTTTAGAAGGTAAAATCGCAGATACACCTGGATTTTCTGATATAGATTTTATTAATATGAAAAAAGAAGATATTAGAGATAATTTTATAGAGTTTAATGACTATAAAGAAAATTGTAAATATAGAGATTGTATGCATTCAAAAGAAGATAATTGTGAAATTAAAAACAAAGTAGAAGATGGTTCTATATTAAAAAGTAGATACGAAAATTATTTAAAATTTATAAAGTAGGTGAAATATGATAGCACTTTCAATATTAGGTATAAAAGAAAATATAGATGATAATTATAAACAAGTTGATAATTCAACTGCTGATTATATACATATAGATATAATGGATTCTTTCTTTGTTAAAAATAAAAATGATTTTGATATTAATTATAATTTCAATAAAAAATTAGATATTCATCTAATGGTTGTTGATATAATTAAATATATCGATTTTTATAAAAATTTAAATCCTGAATTTATTACATTTCATTTAGAAGCAGCAGCTAATCCTTTAGAAATTATTAATTATATTAAATCTTTAAATATAAAAGTAGGAATATCTATAAAACCAAGTACATCACTTGAAACATTGTTTCCTTATCTTGATTTAGTTGATTTAGTCTTAATTATGAGTGTTGAACCAGGATTAGGTGGACAAGAATTTATAGAAGAAACATCTGATAAAATAAATAGATTAATAGAAATAAGAAAAAACAATAGTTTTTTAATTGAAGTAGATGGTGGAATAAATGATTTAACTTATAGTAAAGTTAAACAAGCTGATATATTTGTTGTAGGAAGTTTTATAACTAATAGTTCTAATTATCAAAATCAAATAAATAAACTAAAATAAAAGTTCGTTAGAACTTTTTTTATATACTATTTTTTAAGATAAAAAGTAATTCTTCTTTTTTTCTATCATCACAATTATTCCATATTATTTCAAAAAAAACACCCAATCCTGGTAATGTAACTTCATCTTTTGATTCAATAGAACTTGTAATTGAATCTTCTATATCATTAATAGATGCATCTTTAAAATTTTTTTTAATATATTCTCTAATATCAATATTCATAAAATCTCCTCTCTATAAATAGTTTGTATAAAAATATTTTATTTATTCAAAACTATTTCTTTTTTTAATTAATCATTGTATAATTAGATTAATAGAGGAGGATTAATATGACATTAATTATAATAATTTCAGCATCAGCAGTAGTATTACTTTTATTATTATATGTAATAGGAACATATAATAGTTTAATAACATTAAGAAACAGAGTTAAAGATGGATGGGCTCAAATAGATGTATTGCTAAAGAGAAGAGCAGATTTAATACCTAATTTAATTGAAACAGTTAAAGGGTATACTAGTCATGAAAAAGGAACTTTAGAATCAATTATTAAAGCTAGAAATAGCTTTGCATCAGCAAATACACCAGCTGCAGAAATGCAAGCAAGTGGTGAAATGACTAATGCTTTAAATAGATTATTTGCTTTAGCAGAAGCATATCCTGATTTAAAAGCAAATGAAAACTTTATGAGTTTACAAAATGATTTAAGTGATACAGAAAATAAAATATCTTTTTCAAGACAATTTTATAATGATACTGTAGTTAAATATAAAGATAAAATAGAAATGTTTCCATCAAATATTATAGCTGGTTTATTTGGTTTTAAAGAAGAAAAATTCTTTGAAATAACTGAATCAGATAAAGAAGTACCAAAAGTACAATTTTAAGGCTTATATAGTCTTTTTTTTTTTATTAATATGTGCTAAAATGTAATTAGAATAAACGGGGATGATTACATGAATAATGATATATATGTAGTTGATATTGATGATGAAGTTAAATTTGATATTGATGATCAAATAAAAGAAACAACTGACTTAAATTCTTTTTTAGATGATGTTGAAAAAGTTGTAAAAAATAAAGAATTTAATCAAGAAGAAAATTTTATGAAAAAAGATTCAATTGAAAGAAAAAAATTACTTCAAGAAGCAAATGATGAAATTGATATTCATTCTAAAAAATTAATTGAATATAATAATAAAGTAAATGAATATAACAATCTTAAAACTAAATATACTAGTTTAGTAAAAAGATTTAAGGAAGTAAAAGAAGTAATTAAATTAAGTAAAGAAAAAGATATATATACAGAAATAATTAAATTTAGAAAAGAAAAATCTTCATTAGAAAATAAAAACAATATGTTAAAATCATTATTACAAAGTATTATAGAAGAAAAAGGAATCGAAGACATTTGTTCAATTACAAGAATAACTGAGGAAAAAATTAAAGAGTATTTAAAAAACTAGGAGGATTTATGAAGTTTGAATTAAAACAAGAAAAAATAAACCATGTTGATGATATCTTATTTGAATTAGCAAATGATGAACAATATTTAAATTATTTAAAGGAAGAATTAAATGAATTTAACAGAATAAGAACAACAGAAGAAGGAAAATTTAAATATAAAAATAATACAATTGAAATAAAAATAATTGATAATAATAATAGTATATCTTTTATTATAGGTAGTACTGTAAATAATAATTTTGAAACTTTCTTTGAAAGAACAGAAACAAAAGATATGAAAAATCATATTAATTTGATGACAAATTATTTTATACCTAAATTAAAGTTAGGTATAATGGTTTTAGATTTAAATGAAATTATATTAATTAATAGAGAATATGATAGAGAAATATATAAATTAACATGTTCATTAAAAAAAGAATATGGAATTCTAAATATTGCAAATAAATATATAGAAGAAGATAACATTGAATTTTCAATTGATGAATATAAGAAAAAATATAATATACAAGAAGTAGAAACATTTCAAACAAGCATATTTAATTTAAGAAAATAGAGTTCATTTGAACTCTATTTTACATCATTTGATAATTTGAACTACTGTATTTATTATTAGAAACAGTTGAATTATTATACATTGTTTCAATAGTTGATAATCTTTTATTAACATTATTTAATTGTTGTTCAATATTATTTAATTGTTGTTCTAAATTATTTACTTGTTGGTCAATATTATTGGCAGTAGATGACATATTACTATAGGTTGGCATACTATTTTGCATACCATATGGAGGTACTTGCATACCCATGCCTGGATTCATACCCATATTCATACCCATACCTGGATAAGGGGGATAAACTGGATATGGTGGCATACCACAATCTCTGTCTTTTTTCATTAAAACACACTCCTATCATAGTAAATTATATGAATTAAAATAAAAAATGTGCTATAATTTAGAAGAAGAAGGTAATTTTATGATAGATTTATATATGTATGAAAAAGAGTTATATGAAAAAGGTATTAAATATATTGGTGGAGTAGATGAAGTAGGAAGAGGTCCTTTAATAGGTCCTGTTGTTACTTGTTGTTGTGTTTTACCAGAAAATTTTGTTTTAGAAGGATTAACTGATTCAAAAAAATTAAGTGAAAAAAAACGTGATGAATATGCTAAATACATAATAGATAATTGTTTAGCGTATGCAATTGGTATAGTTGATGCTGATGTTATTGATGAAATAAATATTTATCAAGCAACTAAACTAGCAATGAAAAATGCTATAGAAGATGTAAAAAAACAAATTGATATTCAACATGTATTAATAGACGCAATGCCACTTGAATTAGAGATAGAATCTACTTCTATAATTAAAGGTGATTCAAAAAGCATATCTATCGCAGCGGCTAGTGTTATTGCTAAAGTAACTCGTGATAAAATGATGTATGAATTAGATAAAGAATATCCAATGTATGGATTTAATAATCATAAAGGATATCCTACAAAAAAACATATTGAAGCTATAAATAAATATGGTTTAATTGATGGTTATAGAAAAACATATGGACCAGTTAAAAAAGTATTGGAGGAACAAAAATGAAAGATTTATTAATTTCTCATATATCAGATATTGATGGAATAAGTCCAGTTATTTTACTTAAATTATCTAATATAAAATTTGATTATGAATTAAAAGAAATATATGAATTAGATGATTATTTTAATATATTATTAGATAGTGATTTAAGTATATATAATAATATTTATGTAACGGATTTAACTTTAAACAAAGAAATATATGAAAAAATAAATAATAGTTCATATAAAAATAAATTTAAAGTATTTGATCATCATATGTCTCATTTATTTGCGAATGAATATGATTATGTAAATATTAATATAGAAGAAAGCGGAACATCTCTTTTTTATATATATTTATGTCAAAACAAAAAATTAAATAAAAGAATAATTAAAGATTATGTTGAACATGTAAAAAACTTAGATTTATGGTTATTTGAAAAAAAGTCTGATTTTATTGCTAAACAACTAGGTGACTTACTAGGTATTTATGGAAGAGAAAGATATATAGAAGAAATTTATACTAAATTAAAGAAAAATAAGAAATTTAGATTAAATGAATTTGAATTAAAAATATTACAATTAGAACAAGATAAAATAACTAGATATATTGAAAAAAAAGAAAAAGATATGTATAAAATTAAAATAGATAATTATTATGCAGGCCTTATTATTTCAGAAAAATATAATAGTGAAATGGGTAATACAATCGCAAAAAAATACCCTGATTTAGATTTTATTATTATGATTAATTTATCAGGTGGAATTAGTTTTAGAACTATTAAAGATGTTGATTTATCTGTTATTGCAAAAAAATATAATGGTGGAGGACATAAAGCCGCAAGTGGAGCTCCTATACCAATTGATTTAAAATTAAATTTTATTAAACAAGTATTTAAAGGATGTGAAATAATAGATGAAGATAAGTAATTTAGTTGTTGGTTATTTAGAAGAAAATTGTTATTTTCTTGAAATAAATAATAAAGTTTTAATAATTGATCCAGGTGATGAATATTTAAAAATAAAAGATAAATTAAATAACAAAGAATTAATAGGTATATTGATAACTCATCATCATAATGATCATATAGGTGCTTTAAATAGCTTAATAAACGACTTTAATGTACCTGTTTATAGTAATAATAATTTAGAAGAAAAGACTTATGATATTGCTGATTTCAAATTTGAAGTAATTAAAACATATGGTCATACTACAGATTCTTTAACTTATTATTTTAAAGAAGAAAATGTTATGTTTACAGGTGATTTTATTTTTAAAGAAACAATAGGTAGAACTGATTTACCAACAGGTAATTTTGATGAAATGGAAAAAAGTATTGAAAAAATAAAACAATTTAATGATAATATAATTTTATATCCAGGTCATGGTGATGATACTACATTAGATTATGAAAAAAAATATAATTACTATTTCATATAAATTTCACAAAATACACAAAATTTAGACACATAATTCTACTATACTATTATTATCGGAGGTGATAATAATAAATGAAACAAAATATTAATATTAAATAATGATTAACATAATATTAATATATAATTAAATTAATGTAAAATTTAATGTAAAACTCCTTATAAAAATAAATTATAAAAATAAACCTAATAAAAACTAGATATAATTAAATATCTAGTTTTGTTTTTATTAAATATATAGTATAATTATAAATAGGATGTGAGTTATGGATAAGTTTTGGTATGATATTTTAAATATAGGTTCAAACAATCAAAATGAATCTATTATTTCTGAAAATATTGAAAATATAATAGATGATTATATAAAAGAAATTAATTCATTTACGAGTAGTTTAGATTGTTTATGTAAGGTTGTATCAAATAATATAAATATTAAATTAAATGAATTAAATTATAATAGTAGAATTGTTAATACAAATGATATAGGTTTAGAATATGAACATGAATTTATAGTTTTAGATTTTAAAGATGAATCTGATAATATTAATTATATATTAATAGATCCAACTTATATTCAATTTTTAAAACAAGATAATTTGAAATTAGTTAATTTTAATAATTGGCCATCTGATATTTTAAATAAAACAGATAAAGGAAAAATACTTTTATCTAATTTAATTAATAAAGGTTATTCAAAAATAGATAATCTTGATTTTAAAAATTATTTAGAAAGTATATCAAATGAAAGTAGTATAGATGTTTGTTTAGATGATTTAGTTTTAAAAAATTATAAAAAATAATATAAAGGAGCTCTATATGTTTAAAAATGCAAATTTTATATGTTTAATGATTATATTAACTTGTACAAGTATTATTATATTAGGATGTAGTTTTATAAAAAAAGATAATATAAATATTAAAACTTATAATATAGAAAAAATTAGTTTTAAAGATTATAAAATAATTGATTCAATAAATTATAATAATAAATCATATTTTATTATTAATAAAAATAATAAATATGGTATTGTTGATATAGATTTAAAAGAAGTAATAAAACCTAAATATCAAAAATTAGATATTTATGATAAAAAATATTTAATTATAGAAGAAAATAATTTATTTAAAGTAATTGATATTGATAATAATATTATAATTAAAAATAATTATAATAATATACAATACAATAACAGTTTAGGTGTTTTTGTTGCGACAAAAAACAATAATACAGTACTTATTAATAAATCAGGTAAAGTAGTATTTGATTTTAAAGAAGAAGTTTATACAGTAAATAAAAATAACATTTCAAATACAATTGGTTTATTTAAAAACAAAATAAATAAAAAAAAATATATTAATAATAAATTTAAAAAAATCACTTTAGATAATAATTATGAAACTTTATTTGATAATGGTATTATTAATAAAATAGATAATAAATTATATTTAATAGATTTTAATAATAATAAAATATTAGATAAAGATTTTACATCAATCAAATATATATATGATGAAAGTATAAATAAATATACTTATATGATTTTATGTACTTCAGAATATAATTGTGAATTATATAATCAAAAAGTAAAAAAAGTTTTATCTGGATCATATAGTAAAATTCACAGTATTTATAGTAATTATATTGCTATTAATATAGGTGAAAATTCAAATATAATTGATTTTAAAGGGAATTTAATTTATAAAATACCTTTTTATGATAATATACAATTTGAAGTTAAAAATAATTTACTTCATATTATTACAAAAAATAAAGAAGGTTTAATTGATAAAAAAGGAAAAACAATAATAGAGTTTAAATATAGTAATATTAATATTATAAACAATATAATTATTGCGACAAATAAAAACAAAATAGATTTATATAATATAAATGGAGTTAAACAAAAATTAAATAATACCATTAGTATTAATGATAATCTTGATTTTAATTATTTAAATAATAAATGTGTTTTTTCAATAGATAAAAAAGATAACTCAATTATTAAAATATGCGAAAATAAAAAAACAGATTAATTCTGTTTTTTTTTCATAAAAAAATTAAATATAAATATAATTATATAGGTGATAATATGTCTATTATTCATAAATTTAGAGAATATTTATTAGAAGAAGAATTTTCAGTAACAGTATATAAAGATAGAATTAGTATTTTAAATTATAAAAAAATAGGTCATTTTGATTCAAATAAAATATGTGTTATACATGAAACAGGAAAAATAATTATAACAGGTAATTATTTAGTTGTATCTAAACTTATGAATGATGAAATATTAGTAAAAGGTAAAATAGATAATGTAGAACTGAGGTGATATCATTAAAAATGAATTTATTGATAGTTTTAAAAGTAGTGTTAAATTAAAAATAAAGGGTAAAAATATATATAATTTTTTAAATAAACTAGCAAATAAAATAGAAATAATAAAAATAGAATATAAAAAACATAATGAAATTAATATTATAATTTATAAAAAAGATTTAGAAAAAACTTTAAAATTAAAAACAATATATGATATTAAAATAGTTAAATTTTATGGATTATTTAGTATAAAAGAAAATATTAAAAAAAATAGATATGTTATTATATTTTTAATCTTAGGAATATTACTATTAATATTATTATCTAATATGATATTTAATGTAGAAGTTATTCATAATAAAAAAGAATTTAGGAATTTAATAATTGAGGAATTAGAAGAATATGGAATAAAAAAAAATCACTTTAGAAAATCATATAAAGAAATAGAAAAAATTAAAAAAGAAATACTAACTAAATATAAAAATCAAATAGAATGGATTGAAATTGAAAGAGTAGGTACAAAATACATTGTAAAAGTAGAAGAAAGAATAATAACAAATAAACCAAAACAAAATAAATTAAGAAATGTAGTTGCTAAAAAATCAGGTATAATAATAAATGTTTTTGCTAAAAGAGGAGAAATAGTAAAAAATATCAATGATTATGTTGTAAAAGGTGATGTTATAATAAGTGGAGATTTATATTTAAATGAAGAAATTAAAAATACAGTAAGCGCAGAAGGTAAGGTATATGCAGAAGTTTGGTATACAGTAACGGTTAATTATCCATTTAAATATAATGAAATAAAACAAACCGGTAAGAATAAACAAATATATACTTTTAAAATTTTTAATAAGTATTATGATTTATTTAATTTTAAAAAATATAAAACAAAACAAATAATTAATAAAACTATATTTAAAAATAATCTAATACCTATTAGTTTTATTAAACAAAAACAAAAAGAAACAATAGAAATAAATGAAATATATACAAAAAAAGAAGCAATAAATAAAGCAATATCTGAAGCATATAAAAAAATAAGTAAAAATTTAAATGAAAATGAACAAATATTAAAAATACAAATAATAAATAAAGAAATATATAAAGATAAAATAAAGATAAAAGTATTTTTTAGTGTGAAAGAAGATATTACAAGTTATCAATTAATAAAAGAAATAGATGAAAATAAAAAAATTAGAAATTAAATCAAAGAATATATTAGTAAAGATTATAAACTAAAACAATATACATAGATTTAAATATAATTAAAAAACAAATAAGACAGTAATCTGTCTTTTTCATTGAAAAAAAAGCCAATATATATTATAATGTATTTAGGATGAGAGGTATATTATGTTTGAAATATTTAATGAAACAAAATCTCCTATAGAAGAAATAGAAGAAATAAAAAAAGTATTAGAAATAGCTATTAAAAACAGAAAATTAAAAAATATTGAATTTAATGTAATTATAACTAATAATGAATATATTCATGAATTAAATAAAAACTATAGAAATATTGATAGAGAAACAGATGTAATTACTTTTGCTTTAGAAGATAATAAAGACTTTCCAATTAATGAATATAGATTACTTGGAGATATATATATATCAATTGATAAAGCAATATCACAAGCAAAAGAATATAATCATAGTTTAAAAAGAGAAATATGTTTTTTAGCAGTACATGGATTTTTACACTTATTAGGATATGATCATATAATAGAACAAGAAGAAAAAATTATGTTTGATTTACAGGAGGAAATATTAAATGAATCAAAAATCACTAGATAAAAACAAATTATTAAAAAGTTTTAAATATGCCTTTAGTGGAATAATATTATGTATAAAAAAAGAACAAAATATGTATATTCATTTTCTTTTTTCAATCGTAGTTATTACACTTGGTTTTCTACTAAGTATATCACCTACAGAATGGTTATTTTGTACACTTGCTATAGGTTTAGTATTTGCTTCAGAATTAATAAATACATCAATAGAAAATCTTTGTAATTTGGTAACAACAAAAGAAAATAATTTAGTAAAAATAGCAAAAGATACAGCCGCAGGTGCGGTACTAGTATTAGCTATAACAGCCATTGTAATTGGATTAATAATCTTTTTACCTAAAATATAGATAGGAGAAATACATGTTAGAAATATTAAAAGAAACAGTTAAAAATGCATATAGTCCATATTTTAATTTTAAAGTTGCGGCTATTGTTTTAATGAAAGATGGTACTATATTTAAAGGTGTTAATGTAGAAAATGCTAATGGAACAAGTATTTGTGCTGAAAGAAATGCAATCGCAAATGCAATAAGTGAAGGATATAAAAAAGGTGACTTTAGTGAACTATATATTTACTTTGAAAATGGTAAATTTGGAACACCTTGTTTTGCTTGTCGTCAAGTTATAGTTGAATTTTTTGATAAAGAAAATAAAATAATTTCTTTAAATTTAAAAGGAGAGAAACAAGAGTATACTGTTGAACAATTATGTCCATATACTTTTAGTAGTGAGGATTTAAAATGAAAAGTGGTTTTGTAAGTTTAGTTGGAAGACCCAATGTTGGTAAATCAACACTATTAAATGGAATAATTGGAAGTAAAGTTGCGATAACATCTAATAAACCTCAAACAACAAGAAATATAATACAAGGAATATATAATGAAGAAGATTTTCAAATTGTATTTGTAGACACACCAGGAATTCATAAACCAAATCATAAATTAGGTAATTATCTAAATAAACAAGCTTATTTTAGTCTTAATGATGTTGATGTTATATTATTTTTAGTAGACGCAACTCAAGACCTTGGTACAGGTGATAAATTTGTAATAGAAAAATTTAGTGAAACAAAAACACCTGTAATATTGGTAATAAACAAAATAGATAAATTAACTAGAGAAGAAATATTTAATAAAATAACTGATTATAAAGATTTATATCCTTTTAGTGATGTTGTACCTGTATCAGCTTTAAAAGATAAAAATACAAAAGAATTACTTCATGTTATAAAAAAATATTTAACTGATGAAATAAAATACTATGATGATAATCAAGTAACAAATAAACCACTTACTTTTACAATCGCAGAAATAGTAAGAGAAAAAATATTTAATCTAACAGAAGAAGAAGTTCCTCATTCATTAACTTGTATAGTTGAAAATATAGAAAAATCTAGTAGTAGTTATCATATTAATGTTGCGGTTATTGTTGATAGAGATGCTTTAAAAAGAATCATTATTGGTAAACAAGGAAATATGATTAAAACAATAGGTATTAGAGCAAGAAAAGAATTAGAAGAATTATTAGGTAAAAGTGTATATTTAGAAATATTTGTAAAAACAATTAAAAATTGGAGAGATAAAGAAAATCATCTTCAAGAATTTGGCTTTAATGATTTTGAATAAATAATTTAAATAACTGAATAAATATATAAATTGTTTTCATTATATAATAGGTGATGAAATTGAATAAAAAATTATTATGGAATTTATTTGAAAAAACAGGAAAAATTGAATATTATTTAAAATATAAAGAAGTAGAGGATAAAAATGAAAAGAGAAATACTAGAAAAAAGAATCTATAAACACTTTAAAGGTAATTTATATAAAGTAATTACTATAGCTACTGATTCTGAAACAAATGAAGAAGTAGTTGTTTATCAAGATATTATAAAAAAAACTGTTTGGGTTAGACCTTATAATATGTTTAATTCATTAGTTGATAAAGAAAAATATCCAGATGTTTTTCAAAAATATCGATTTGAATTAGAAGATAATAATGATTAAACAAATAGAAGGAATTGTTATAAAAGAAACTCCTTATTCAGAAACAAGTAAAATAATTAATATTATTACAAGTGAAGGAATAATTAGTATACTTGCTAAAGGAGCTAGAACTTTAAAAAGTGATTTTAGAAATTCAACTACAAAACTAACATATGGAGTTTTTAATATTTATTATAAAGAAACAGGATTATCTACTTTAATTAGTGTTGATATAATAGATAATTTAAAAAATATTAAAAAAGATATTACAAGTATTAGTTATTCCTCTTTTATTTTAGAACTAACAGAACAAGTTTATAAACAAAATAATGATGAAAAAATATATGAATTATTAGTAGATAGTTTAAAAAAAATAAATGAAAATTTTGATCCTATGATAATAACAAATATTTTGGAATTAAAATACCTAGAATTTTTAGGAGTTATGCCTATTATTGATAGTTGTTCAATTTGTGGTAGTAAAACTTCCATTGCGACTTTATCAGGTTCAAATGGTGGTTATATTTGTAATAAATGCTTAACTAATGAAAAAATAGTAAATGAAAAAACAATCAAACTTATTAGAATGTTTTATTATGTTGATATATCTAAAATAACTAGTTTAGATATAAGTTCTAGTATAAAAAAAGAAATAAATTTATTCTTAGATGATTATTATGATAAATATACAGGTTTATATTTAAAAACAAAAAGTTTTTTAAAAAATTTAAGTAAGCTTTAGGAGGTTGTATGATTAATTATATATATTTAATATGTCCCTTTGTAACTATAATTTTATGTCAAATCATTAAATTTTGTGGTGAATATTTAATAACTGGTAAATTTAATATAAGTAGATTATTTAATGGTAATGGAGGAATGCCAAGTACCCATACTTCTTTTATTTCTTCAGTAACAATGCTTATAGGTTTTAAACTAGGATTTGATCAACCATACTTTGCTTTTTGTTTAATAGTATCACTTATTATAGCTTATGATGGAATGGGTGTTAGATTAGAAAGCGGTAAACAAGCTAATGCTATTAATATTATAGTTGAAAATTTAGCAAAAACTAATTTTAAAATTAAGCATTTAAAAGAACAATTAGGTCATGAACCACTTGAAGTATTTATGGGTTATGTTTTTGGAACATTAATGGCTTTAATATTTTCTTTTATTATTTTTTAAAATTTAATAAAAAGTATTTTAATATGTTTTTAAAAATGATATAATTTAAAAGAGCCTAAGAGCACGTTCTCTTAGATTTTTTTTGTTTTTGGAGGTAAAAATATGACAAAATATGTATTCGTTACTGGTGGAGTTGTTTCAGGTCTTGGTAAAGGTATAACAGCTTCATCACTTGCTTTATTATTAAAAGCAAGAAATTATAAGGTTTTTATGCAAAAATTTGATCCTTATATTAATGTTGATCCAGGTACAATGAATCCAATTCAACATGGAGAAGTTTTTGTAACTAAAGATGGTTGTGAAACTGATTTAGATTTAGGTCATTATGAAAGATTTATTGATGAAGAATTAAATTATACTTCTAATATTACAAGTGGTAAAATTTATTCATCTGTTATTGAAAAAGAAAGAAAAGGGGAATATTTAGGCGCTACAGTTCAAATGATTCCACATATTACAAATGAAATAAAAAACAAAGTATATGAAGCTGGAATAACTAGTAAAGCTGATATTGTTATTACTGAAATAGGTGGAACAGTAGGTGATATTGAATCAGTATCATTTATTGAAGCTTTAAGACAAATTGGATATGAAAAAGGCCATACTGATACATTCTTTATTCATACAACTCTTTTACCATATATATATGGTTCAAATGAGCTTAAAACAAAACCAACACAAAATAGTGTTAAGGATTTAAGAAATATGGGTATTACACCTGATGCTTTAGTTTGTAGAACTCCTTTTGAAGTAACAGAAAGTATTAGAGAAAAATTATCTTTATATTGTTCTGTACCAAAAGAAAACGTTATTAATGCTGTAGATGTTAAAAATATATACCAAATTCCAATTAATTTTTATCATCAAAAAATAGATGAAATAGTTTTAAAACAATTTGGTTTACCAATTAACAAAATAGATATTAAATATTGGGAAGATTTAATTAATACAGTTGATCATTTAGAAAATGAAATAGAAATTGCTTTAGTAGGTAAATATGTAGAATTACATGATGCATATTTATCAGTAGCGGAATCTTTAAGACATGCTGGATATAAATATAAAACAAAAATAAATATTAATTGGGTAGATTCTGAAGATTTAGAAAAAGATGCAACTAATTTTAAAGAAGTATTTAAACATTCAAAAGGTATTATTGTACCAGGTGGTTTTGGTTCAAGAGGTATTGAAGGTAAAATAAAAGCAATCACATATGCTAGAGAAAACAAAATACCATTTTTAGGAATATGTCTAGGTATGCAACTAGCTGTAATAGAATTTGCTCGTAATGTTTGTAATATAAAAACAGCTTCATCAACTGAACTTGATGAGTTATGTAAAGATCCAATTATTGATTTAATGTCTGATCAAAAATCAGTTGTTAATATGGGTGGAACTTTAAGACTTGGAAATTATGAATGTAGTATTAAAAAAGATACTCTTGCTTATAAAGATTATAAACAAGAAAATATTTTAGAAAGACATAGACATAGATATGAATTTAACAATAAATATAAAGAATTATTAGAACAAAAAGGATTAGTTTTCTCAGGAATAAATAAAGATGCTGATTTAGTTGAAATAATTGAATATCCAAGTCATCCTCATTTTATAGCGTGTCAATTTCATCCAGAATTTAAAAGTAGACCAAATAGACCACATCCATTATTTGATTCATTTATTAAAGCAAGTATTGATTCAAAATAATTGACTTAATTTTAAATAAAAGTTATACTTAATTTATAGAAAGAGGGATATTATGGAATTAAAAGGAACAAAAACAGAACAAAATTTATTAAATGCTTTCGCAGGAGAAAGTCAAGCTAGAAATAAATATACTTATTATGCTTCTAAAGCAAAAAAAGATGGTTATGAACAAATAGCTTCAATATTTGAAGAAACTGCTAATAATGAAAAAGAACATGCTAAAATGTGGTTTAAATTATTAAATGACGGAATCAAATCTACAGAAGAAAATTTAAAAGATGCAGCAAACGGTGAACACTATGAATGGACTGATATGTATGCTGGGTTTTCTGAAGTAGCAAAAGCAGAAGGATTTGATCATATTTCATATTTATTTAGTGAAGTTGCTAAAATAGAAAAAGAACATGAAGAAAGATATGAAAAATTATTAAACAATATAGAAAATGGAAAAGTTTTTATAAAAGAAGAACCAAAAATGTGGATTTGTCGTAATTGTGGACATATTCATTATGGTGAAAAAGCTTTAATTTTATGTCCTGTATGTGATCATCCTCAAAGTTATTTTGAAGAAAGAGCAATTAATTATTAAATAAAAAGAACAAATAATTATTTGTTCTTTTTTGTTATTGTGATATAATATAAAATATATTAAGTAGGGTGGTACAACATGAATAATAATATAATAATTGGTAATATATTTGCTTTAATTACAGGAATATGTATTGCTATTAGTATATTTCATAATAATAAAAAAGAAATATTAAAAATACAAATTTTTGCTCCTTTTGTTGCTTTAATATCTTGTTTGTTTTTAAATGGATTATCTGGAGTATTAGTAAATTCTATTGCTTTATTTAGAAATGTAATTAGTTATCTTGATAAATCAAATAACACTATTAGAAAGATATTAGTAGCTTTTCTTATTATTTTTGGAATATATTTTAATAATAAAGGATTTATTGGTTTTTTTCCTATTCTAGCAAGTGTAGAATATTCTATTGTTTTATTAGATAAAAAAACAACAAGTCAACAATTAAAAATATCATTAGTTATTAATCTAATTTTATGGTTAATATATGATTTATATATTCTAGCAATAACTTCAGCTTTAATTTATTTTGTAATAATAATTATATTACTAAAAAATATAAATAAAAACAAAATGCATAAAAATATTCATATTGCTTAATATGAAAGAACTGATGGTGGTCTTAGTAATAGATATGAAATAAAACTATAAAATCAAATAAATAATAAACATAAATAATTTCGTATATATAATCTCTTTTTGTATCAATATAGATATGAAAGGAGATTTTTTAATGGCACGTCACAAGGTAGAAATTGCGAACGTGAATACTGCGAATATTAATGTTTTAACAAATGAAGAAATGATTATATTATTTAATAAATATCAAAATGGTGATTTAAATGCTAAAGAAGAATTAATAAACGGTAATTTAAAATTAGTATTATCTATTTTAAAAAAATACAATAATCGAACAGATAATATGGATGATTTATTTCAAGTAGGTTGTATAGGATTAATAAAAGCAATTGATAATTTTGATTTAAAATTTGATGTAAGATTTAGTACATATGCAGTACCTATGATACTTGGAGAAGTAAGAAGATACTTAAGAGATGGTAGTAGTATTAGAGTTGCTAGAAGTATTAAAGATATAGCTTATAAAACAATGAAAGCAAAAGAAGAACTAACAAATGAATTAGGAAGAGAACCGACTATTAAAATGATTGCGGATAAATTAGAATTAACAGAATTTGAAATCAGTAACGCAATGGAAGCTATGAAAGATACAATAAGTATGTTTGAACCAATTTACAGTGATGGTGGTGATACAATATATCTTGCTGATCAGCTAGATGATAAAAGTAATACATTATACTCACTTGATACTAAAATAGCGTTAAAAGAGGCTCTAAATAAGTTAAAAGATAAAGAAAGATATATTTTATTAGAACGATATATAACAGGAAAAACACAACTTGAACTTGCGGCTGAAATAGGAATATCACAAGCTCAAATATCTAGATTAGAAAAAAGTGGATTAGATAATATTAAGAAAATGATTTCATAAATTATATATAAAAACATATATTTAAATAGGTGATAATATGCATTTATCAGATCTTCAAAATAAAGATATAGTAGATATTAGAGATGGTAAAATAATTGGTAATATAATTGATGTAACAATTGATAATGATGGAAGTATGATTTCTTTAGTAGTTCAAAAATCTAAATTTAATATTAATTTTTTTTCAAATAAAAATGAAGAAATAAAATGGAATCAAATTAAAAAAATAGGTGAAGATGTTATTTTAGTAGATATGAATTAAAAGAAGAAATAAATCTTCTTTTTATTTTAATTTATAAATGATATAATAAATTAGGTGATAATATGCAAGAAAAACTAAATAAAATTATATTATTTATATTATTAATTCTTATAATAGTATTTTTAATATTATTTATTATTGATAAAAATAATAATAAACAAGAATATATAAAAAGAGTAGAATACTTTAATTCAACTATATATATTAAGATATATAATAATAGTGAAAAAAAAGCAAATAAAATATTAAAAGAAATAGAAGAAATATATTTAAATTATAATAAATTAGTTGATAAAAATACAAACTATAACAATATTAATAATTTATATTATATTTATAATAATAAAAGTAATAAAGAATATGTAACAATTGATAAAAAATTATATGATATTATTTTATATGGAAAAAATCTATATAAAGAAACAAATGGATTAATTGATATAAGTACAGGAAGTACTTATGATATATGGAATAATTCATTAAGTAATAATAAAGTACCAACTTATAAACAGTTAATAAATAAAAATAATATAAATGATATTATTTTAAAAGAAAATAAAATTAAAAATAATCATGTTAATATTAATTTAGATTTAATAATTAAAGGATATGTAAATAATGAAATAATAAAATATTTGAAAAATAACAATATAAATAAATATTTAATAAATAATGATAGTAATATTGTAGTAGGAAAAAATTATAAAAATCAAAAATATTTAATAGGTATTGAAAATCCAGATAGTGAAAGTGATGTTAAAATGGTTGTTCAAGGTTATAATAAAACTTTTGTAACAAAAGGAAGATATAAAGATGATTATATAATTAATAATAAAAGATATCATAATTTTATTAATCCTAAAACTTTAAAATCAAATGATATTAAAAGTGTTACTGTGATATGTGATGATACAGTATTAGGAGATATAATTGGAAATAGTTTATTAATGTTAAATATAGAAGATGGTAAAGATTTATTAAAAAATTATTCAAATGTAGAAGTTATATGGTATAAAGAAAATAATAGTATAATTAAAACAGATAATTTTGATAAATATATATTAAATATAAAATAATCAAAATTTCACAAAAAATTCATATATTTGATATAATATACTTATAAAGGAAGTGAAATAGTGAAAATATTAGTTGTAGATGATGAAAAATTAATTAGAGAAGTAATTGTTGAATACTCAAAAGCAGAAGGGTATGAAGTTTTAGAAGCAGAAAACGGATTAGAAGCTATTGAGAAAGTTAAAACAAACAAAGACATAAGTATAATCATTATGGATATAATGATGCCTAAAATGGATGGTTTTACTGCTAGTAAAGAGATAAAAAATATAATTGATATTCCAATTATTATGTTATCTGCTCGTGATACAGAATATGATAAATTAAATGGTTTTGATATTGGAATTGATGATTATATAGCGAAACCTTTTAGTCCAAAAGAATTAATTGCGAGAATAAAAGCTGTATCAAAAAGAACATATGATGAAATAGATGTTTTTATATATGATAAATTAGTTATTGATTATAAAGCTCATAATGTTAAAATAGATAATAAAGAATTAAAACTAACTCCAAAAGAATATGAACTTTTAACTTATTTTGTTAAAAATCAAAATATTGCTTTATCAAGAGAACAATTATTAAGTAAAATATGGGGATATGATTTCTTTGGAGATGATAGAACTATTGATACACATATTAAAATGCTTAGAAATAATTTAGGTATATATAGAGATTTAATTGTTACTGTTAGAGCGTTAGGATATAAATTTGAAATCAAATAATTTAAGAAATAAAGTTTGGATTAGTTTAATTATTTTTTCTATTGTTATACTAGCATTTCTATGGATTTTTCAAGTATTATTTTTAAATAAGTACTATGAATGGGTAAAAACAAAAGATATGGTTAAAATAACAGATAAAATCGTATCAAATTATCAGAATGAATCATTTCAAGATATACTAGATGATATTACTTTTGCTAAAGGAGTATGTATTGAGATAACTGATAGAGATGTAAATACATATTCATCAAATAGTTATTCAAGAGGTTGTATTGATAATATAAATAATTTTGAAATCAAAGAATATAAAAATGATTTTATATTAAGTAATAAAAAAAGTGAAAGTTATAAAATACAAAATATGCGTTTTAAAAATAATACTTTATTAAATGCAATAAAACTAGATGAAACACATTATGCATTTGTAAATGTATCTCTTCAACCACTTGATTCAACTATACGTATTTTAAGTAGCCAATTAGGTTATGTAACAGTTGGTGTATTAATTTTATCATTTATAATTGCATATTTAATTTCACAAAAAATAGCTTCTCCAATAACAAAAATAAATGAAGCAGCTAAATCAATGGCTAAAGGAAATTATGATATTGTTTTTGATTCAAATAATGGAATTAAAGAAATAGATGAATTAGCTATTACTCTAAATCAAGCTAGAGATGAACTTTCTAAAACAGATGAATTAAGAAGGGAATTACTCGCAAATGTTTCTCATGATTTAAAAACACCACTTACTATGATAAAAGCTTATGCTGAAATGGTTCGTGATTTAACTTATGAAGATAAGATAAAAAGAGATAATAATTTAAATATAATTATTGAAGAAACAAATCGATTAAATTTACTTGTAAATGATATTTTAATATTATCTAAAATGCAATCAAATGTAAGTGAATTAAATATTCAAAAATTTGATTTAAATGAAATGATTATAAATATTATTAATAAATTTACTTATTTAAAAGAACAAGAAAAAATTAAATTTATTTATGAAGAAAAAGATAATTTATTTGTTTTTGCAGATAAAAAGAAAATAGAACAAGTTATATATAACTTAATAGGAAACGCTATTAATTATGTTGGAAAAGATAAAAAAATAATTATTAAAACAAGTATTTTAAATAATAAAATAAAAGTTGAAATAATTGATCATGGTAAAGGAATAAATAAAGAAGATTTTAATTTAATATGGGATAAATATTATAAAGTAGATAAAAACTACAAAAGAAATAATGTTGGAACTGGTTTAGGCCTTTCAATAGTTAAAAATATTTTAATTTCTCATAATGAAATATATGGAGTTGAATCAACTAAAAATGTAGGAACAACTTTCTATTTTGAACTAGAAAAAAGTAATGAATAATTACTTTTTTTTCATATATTGTTCAAAAAAAATACACTATATTTTCACAATTAAAATATATAATTAATCTAGAAAGAGAGGAATATATGTATATAATTAAAAATGCATGGACAAATATTGTGAGAGGAAAAGGTAGAAATATCTTAATTGGTATTATTTTAACAGTTGTTACGACAAGTGCTTGTATAGCTTTATCAATAAAGAAATCAGGAGATAATTTAGTTGAAAACTATAAAAATAGTAATCCAATTGAAGTAACATTTAGTCTTGACATGATGTCAATTAGACAAGATAGATCAAGTGATGAAACAATTACCGTAGATAAGTTAGATACTACAAGTATAGCTAAATATGGTGATTCAAAGTATGTTAAAGATTACTATTATACTTTACAATCATCTTTATCTTCAGATGAAGTTGATCCAATAAGTACTGATGAAGTATACTCTGATACAGATGATACAAAAACAGAAGACACAAATAAACCTACTGGTGGACCAGAAAACAAAATGAGCAGTGGTGATTTTAAAATTACTGCATACTCAGATGTATCTTATATAGAAAAATTTATAGATGGTACAAATAAAATAACAAAAGGAAAAATGTTTACTAATGATAATACAGATGCTGTAATTGTAATTAGTGAAGATTTAGCACAAGAAAATGATTTAGAAGTAGGAGATAAAGTAACTTTATATAATCCAAATGATGAAGATACAACTTATGAATTTACTGTATATGGAATATATGCTGATACAAGTACTAATGATGAAAATTTCATGAATATGACTGCTATGAATTCTCAAAATCAAATTTATACTAATCTTACTAGTTTAAATAAAATACTTGATGATAGTGATGATGCTAATAGTGTAAGTGCTAAATTTTATTTAAACAGTTCAGATGATATAACTGCTTTTGAAAAAGAAGTAAGAAGTGAAGGATTAAGTGATTATTACACTGTTGGGTCTAATTTGGATAATATTTTAGAAACTTTATCACCAATTCAAAATATTAGTAATTTTTCAATGACTTTCCTAATAATAATATTAATTGTTGGTGGATTTGTAATGGGTATTATTAATATGATTAATATACGTGAAAGAAAGTATGAAATAGGTGTTTTAAGAGCAATTGGTATGAATAAATTAAAAGTTTGTATACAATTAATTACAGAAATATTTGTAGTTGCTATTATATCACTTATTATTGGAACATGTATTGGTTACGCAGTTTCTCAACCAGTAACTAATCAAATGTTAAAATCTGAAATAAGTAATTATGAAGAAGATGAAACAACTGTTCAAGATAATTTTGGTGGACCAGGATTTGATAGAAAAGGATTCTCTGATTCAAAAAATACAAATGTAGAATATGTTGATACATTAAAAGTAGATGTTGATTTTATTACTATTTTAGAATTATTTGGAGTAAGTATTTTATTAACTGTTGTTAGTGGTGCTATATCTGTTATATTTATAAACAAATATGAACCAAACAAAATCTTACAAAATAGAGCATAAAGGAGGAATTTAATGAATATTTTAAAAGTAGAAGACCTTAGTTTCAGCTATGATAATAGTAAGTATGTTTTAAAAGATATTAATTTAGAATTTAATACAGGAACTACTTATGGTGTATTTGGAAAAAGTGGTGCTGGTAAAACAACATTACTTTCCTTACTAGCTGGTTTAGAAAAATGTAAAGAAGGTTCTATTTTATTTAAAAACAAAAATTTAAATAAATTAAATAGAGATAATTACAGATGTAATGAGATAGGTGTTATATTTCAAAGTTATAATTTACTACCACATTTAACTGCTTTAGAAAATGTTATTTTATCAATGGATATAAGTAATGTTAAAGTAAAAGATAAAAAAACAAAAGCTTATCAATTACTAAAAAAAGTAGGATTAGATGAAAGTAAAGCTGACCGTAAAATACTAACACTATCTGGTGGTGAACAACAAAGAGTTTCTATCGCAAGAGCGTTATCATATGATTCTGAAGTAATTTTAGCTGATGAACCAACAGGTAATTTAGATAAAGAAACAGAAGAAGAAATTCTTGATTTACTAAATAATTTAGCTCACAAAGAAAATAAATGTGTAATTATAATATCTCATTCAACAAGAGTAAAAGAAACAGCGGATACTGTATATTACTTAGTTGGTGGTAAATTAAAATTAACTAATTAAAGATTATAATATAATCTTTTTTTATTTAAAAATTTTTATTTCTAACTTCAAATATAAATGGTATAATTAAATAGGTGATAGTATGTACTTAATATATGGAGTAGAACAATTCTTAATAGATAAAGAATTAAAAAAAATTAAAACAACTAATAATATTGAAGATATTAATATTGTAAAATACGATTTAGAAACAGATCGTTTAGAAGATATAATTGAAGATGTTTCATCTGTTTCATTATTTGGTGATAAAAAATTAATTATATGTAATAATGCATATATTTTTACCGGAACAACTAATAAAAAATTAATTGAACAAAATACAGAATTATTAGAAAAATATTTAAAAAACAATCAATTTGATAATATATTAGTATTTATAATTAATAAAGAAAAATTAGATGAAAGAAAAAAAATAGTTAAATTAATAAAAACAAATGGAACTGTATTAGAATATAATAAAACAAACGAAATAAATAAGATAGTTGAAAGTATGTTTGAAAACTATAAAATAACTCCTTCAAATATTAATTTATTAATAAATAATGTTGGTTCAAATTTAAATATATTAGAACAAGAAATAAATAAAATAAAATTATATAAAGATCAAGACTTAAATATAGAAAAAGAAGATATATTAAATTTAACAAATAAAAATATAGATATTGATTTTTTCTCTTTAATAGAAAATATTGTTTCAAAAAACAAAGAAAAAGCTTTAGAAAGTTATTATGAAATAATTAAATATGGAGAAGAACCAATTAAAATGATTGTTGTTCTAGCAAATAAGTTTAGATTAATTTATCAAGCTAAAAATTTATATAAAAAAGGATATAGTGAAAAAGACATATCTAGTATGCTTAATGTCAATTATTATGCCATTAAAAAAGGACTAGAGAGTGGTTCTAAATATAATGACAAAATATTACTTGATTGTCTTAATAAACTAGCAGACTTAGATATTAATATAAAAAATGGTTATATTGATAAAAATCTAGGATTAGAATTATTTATATTAGAATTATAAAAAGGCATATTACTATGTCTTTTAAAATTCAATATCTAATAGATCATCTAAAGGATCTTTTTTTGGTGTTTCTTTAATTATAGATTCTTCTTTATTTTCTTTTGGTTCATATTTAAATGGAGTGAAAATATTAGTATCATCTAAATTTTGTTTTCTTGGAAGTTCTTCTAAGTCTTTAAATATTGGTTCTTCTATTTCTTTTTTAGGTTCAATAATAGTTTCAACAATAGGTTCTATATTTTCTACTTGTTTTTCTACACTAACAGGTTCAACAATAGGTTGTTCCATTATTTTTGGTTCAACTTTTTTTTCTATAATAGATGTAGATTCTTCTGTTTCATTACTTGAACTAGATTGTGAAATATTAGTAAAATCAATAGCTGATTTTAAATCAAATTTTCCTTCTTTTTTACTATCATCTGTATCAAGTTCAATAATTTTTAATATTTCTTCAAAAGTAGTGCTTCCATCAACAACTTTTTCTAAACCATCTTGAAGTAGGGTAATAACATCAGAACCATAAACTAATTGTCTTAATTTATCTTTACGTAAATCACTACTAATAGCATCTTTTATTTCTTGATTAACAAGTAATACTTCATGAATAGCAACACGTCCTCTATAACCATTAGAACATTTATCACAACCTTCTGTTGTATAAACTTCATCTATATTTCTATGTAAGATTTTATTAAATAAATCTTTTTCATAATCATTAGTAGGTCTTTTAGTACGACAGTATGGACATAACTTACGAGCTAATTTTTGAGATACAATCCCAGTTAAAGCACTGGCAAGTAAATATCTTTCAACTTCCATATCAAGTAAACGTTCAATAGTATTAAGTGAATTGTTTGTATGGATTGTAGATAATACGATATGACCAGTAATAGATGCACGAACAGCTATACGAGCAGTTTCAGTATCACGAATTTCCCCAATCATTATAACGTTTGGATCTTGACGTAAAATTGAACGTAGGGCAGCCGCAAAAGTAAGTCCTATTTCACTATTAGTTTGAACTTGGTTTATTCCTTCAATATTCATTTCTATTGGATCTTCAACAGTAATAATATTAGTATCTTCTTTATTTAATCTTTGTAAAACTGAGTAAACAGTAGTAGATTTCCCACTACCAGTAGCCCCAGTAACTAATATAATTCCATTTGGAGCAGAAATCATTTTAATTATTTTTTCATAATTTGTAGGACTAAATCCTAGACTTTCAAGTCCACTTTGACTCATTGTATAGTCTAAGATACGAATAACTATTTTTTCACCATCAAGGGTAGGTAAGCAAGACACACGAAGATCCAAATCTATATCTTGTAGAGTTGTTTTAATCGCACCATCTTGTGGTAATCTTGATTCTGTTATATTCATACCAGATACAATTTTAATACGAGTTATTAAATTTTTCTTAATTGTATTTGGTACTTCAGCGTAGTCAGTTAAAGAACCGTCAACACGGATTCTAACTACCATTCTATCAGCGTGAGGGTCAAAGTGAATATCACTGGCACCTCTTTTACTTCCATCAACCAAAATGTCGTTTACTATTTCGACTACAGGGATTTTTTCAAAATCAAATTTTTTCAACATGAAAAATTCAACTCCTTCATTCTTTTAATTTAGGACTAGTATTTATCCTAAATATATTATATAATACTTATAAGATAAATACAATAAAAAGGAGCTAAAATATGAAAAAAAACAAACAAGGTTTTATTCTTTTAGAAACACTAGTTGTTTCATGCTTTGTTATTGGAACATTAATTTATATGTTTGTTCAATTTTCTACATTAAAAAAAAGCTATAATAATAGCTATAAATATAACACTGTTTATAATTTATATGGAGCTTCAAATGTAAATAAATTTATTAAAAATACTAGTTCAAATGCCTTAATAAACGCAGTAAATAGTAGTACTGATGAATATGTAGAAATATATAGTGAAGGTATTTGTAATCCATCATATTTAAATAGTAATAATATAACTTATTGTAATCAATTAATGACTGATTTAAATATAAAATTAATACTTGTTTCAAAAGAAAATTTAGTAAAATTAAAAACAAAATTAACTACTAATAATCCATATAATGAAGAATTATATCAATATATTAAAAAAATATCTGTAAAAAACAACAATAATTACCGTATTATTATAGAGTATAATGATAATACATTTGCTAATTTAGAAACTGAATATTAAGAGGTGAAAATATGAATAAAAAAGGTAGTACAGTAATTGAACTAATGGTTACTTTTTGTTTAATAACAACTATATCAATATTATTAATTCAACTTTCACTTACTTTAAAAGAAATATATCTTGAAGGAGATATAAAAACAACTTTACTTGTAAGACAAGGAACAATGTTAAAAAAAATAAATGGTGATTTAAATAAGAAAACATTAACTAGTATTACATCTTGTGGCGACAGTTGTTTATCATTTGTATATAGTGATTCTACAAAAAAATTGATAATTGATAAAACTAATAAAATAATTACTTATGATAATTACAGTATAAAATTAGATAATAATTCAAAAATAGGTGTTTTATCAGCTAGTAAAAATGTAGTTGGAACTGAAACAATTAATACAATATTTAAAATAGAAATACCAATCACTAATAAATTAATAGAAGGTGACTTAGGTATTAATATTATTTATCAAAGTAATTCTAGTATAATTGATAATTCTGTATCAGTATTTAATTAAAAAATCAAACAAAAAATATACAAGTAATCCAGAAATAGAACAATGAAGTAAACGAGCTATAAAAAATGGATAGTATTTAATATTAGTATCACTTAAGATACTTTTTACTTGCATATGAACACTAATTCCACCAAACGAAAGTATCATTGCTATAATGGTACTTTTGTTTTTTAATGGTATATTTAATTGACTTATATTATTAATACCTTGTGTTATTTCAAAAAAACCACTTATAATACTTTTAAAATAATAGTTTATATTTAAATTATTTAATATTATATTTGATAAACAAGAAAAAACAATAATGGTACCTAAAATTAAAAATAATGTATTTAAACTATTTAAAATAGCTTTACTTAATATTTGACCAATATTTAAACTATTCATTCTTTTTTTATGCATATTTAATACTGCTTTTTTAATACTAATTTTTTCATTATTTGAAATACTAGGTAAAAAGTTTCTAAATATTAATCCAATAATTACATTTGAAAAATAATGAATTATCAAAATAATTAAACCAGCTTTTTTATTATTTAAAAATATATAAGAAACTGATCCTAATATAAAAAGGGGATTAGAAAAATGAGAAAACATCAATATTTTAGTAGCTTCATTAGTGTTTAATTCACCATTTAAATATAAATCTTTTGTATATTTTGCGTTACTTGGAAATCCAGATATTATACTCATTATTAATATAAAAGAAGATTTAGAATTTATTTTAAACAATCTATTTAAAGGTTTTAATAATTCAGAAACTAATTCAACAAATCCATAATTTATTAATAATTCACCTAATATAAAAAATATAAACAAAGTAGGAAATATAGTCTTTTCAAACATATTAATAGAGTTTAAAACAATATTTATAATATCATTTGGTGTTTTAAATACTTCTAGTGTAATTAATAAAATAATCATAATTATTATAATACTTTTAATTTGTTTCATATATTTCACCTTATTAAATATATGATAATAATTAAATAATATGGTATAATACTGTATAAAGAAAATAAAATATATTGAGAGGAATTAAAATGAAAAAAATAAAAGAATTAATAAAAAGAAACTATCTATTTATAATATTAATAATAATAAGTTATTTATTTTTTACTTTTCCATTACCATATTATGTAGAAGCACCAGGAGGTTTAATTAATCTAAATAATAGGTTTAAAATAGAAAATGAATATAAGAAAAAAGGTAGTATAAATATGACTTATGTATCTGAATTAAAAGGTACACCACTAACACTTTTATATGCAAAAATAAAAAGTGATTGTGATATTGTAAAAAAAGATACAATTGTTTTAAATAAAGAAACAGAAGAAGAAAGTAATTTTAGAGGAAGTTTAATGCTAAAAGAAGCAAACGATAATGCTATTATACTAGCTTATACAAAAGCTTCTAAAAAAATTGAAATAAAAAGTACTAAAATTTTTGTAACTTATATTGATAAACAGGCTAACACTAATTTAAAAATTAAAGATCAAATAATTGAAGTAGAAGGTATTAAAGTTAATACAAAAGAAGAAACAAATAAAATAATTGCTAGTAATAAAGTAGGAAAAAAAATTAAAATAAAAGTAATTAACAATAACAAAGAGTATACTAGATATGCTGAAATAATTAATTATAAAAATTATAATATAATAGGTATTTTAGTAACATATGAAAGAGATTTAAATACAGATCCAATTATAAAAACAAATTTTACTAATTCAGAAGCTGGATCATCTGGAGGATTAATGGCTACTTTAGAAATATATAATTCTCTAAGTAAAGATGATATAACAAAAGGTAAGAGAATAGCGGGAACAGGTACTATTGATTTATTTGGAAATGTTGGAGAAATAGATGGTATTAAATATAAATTAAAAGGAGCAGAAAAAGAAAAAGCAGATGTATTTTTAACTTCAAGTTATAATTATGATGAAGCAGTTAAAATTAAAAAAGAAAAAAACTATAAAATTGTTATAGTTAAAATAGACACATTTGATCAAGCATTAGAATATTTAAAAAAGATGTAAAACATCTTTTATTTTGCTTCTAAATAAGCATCTTTTGAATAAGTATGATCCTTATCTTTTTTATTTTGTAATTGTATTGTATTTATTAAATAATAATCATATTGTAAAATATTTGCCCCTGTATTTGTAATTGGATCATCCCAAGTTAAATCTAAATGTTTCCAAGAACCATCTACATATACATAATTCCATATATGTTTCTCACTTGCAATCTTATAATTTTTAATATGCATTTTTTCTAAAAATAAAGCCATTGCGTCAGTGTAACCACCACATAAACCATTATGTTCCAATAAAGGTCCATAAGCTGTATTTGACTTATAAAGTCTATTTGAACTAGTTGTTGTAACCCATGTTTGATCATAAATAGAATTATTAATTATATAATCATGTATTACTTTAATTTTTTGTTTATCAGTCATTTTATCATTTACTAAATTTTTATAAAGAGTAGCTATATATTTATCTAAAACAAATATATCAGAAGAAGAATAAAGTTTATGTATAGTTACATTTATTTTACCTAACTTATTAATAGTAACACCAATAGAACTATAACTATTATAAGGACTTACATAATTATTTATATATGATAAATTTTTACTGTTTTCTTTTGTTAAATTAATAACATCTTCATTACAAGTAGAGTATTCATCGCCACAATAAAAAGTAAAATTAGTCCATCCACTATTTAAAATAGTATAAAAAACATTATATAATTCTTGTTTATTATTTGGAAAAAAATTAGTTGTATTTTTAACAAATAAAAAATCATCATTTTTTTTATATTGATTAGCTTCTGGAACAAAAATATCTTTTTTATAAATATAATTATCCATTACATATTTAGAAATATCATTTCTATATGTATAAGTTATAAATAATATAACAAGTAAAATTATAAATCCAAGTAGTTTTTTCATATTATCACCATATTAATTATAACATGTCAAAAAAAAAAGTAAACTATTTTATTTCATTTACTTTTTTAGTTAATCTTGATTTATTACGAGCTACATAGTTATTAGTAATAACTTTTGCAGAACCTGCTTTATCAATTCTTTTTATTGCAACTTTTAATGCTTCGTCAGCTGTTGTTTTATCTTTAGCGATTACAGCTTTTTCTACATTTTTAATAGCTGTTTTCATACTAGCCTTATAAGTATTATTAATTAATCTTTTCTTTTCAATTGTTTTAACTGCTTTTTTAGCGTTTTTTACATTTGGCATAATCTCACCTCCAAGTCATAATACATACATTTTACCAAATTTTAAAGAAAAAATCAAATAAAAAGCATAAATTTGGTAAAAATAATAAAAGGTGATAATATGGAACACACAATTGACTTGAATAAATATGAATTAAGAACAGATTTAATTACAGAAATAATTGATAATAATGATATAAATAGTATTGATACACATATAAATGAATATGAAAATATTAAAGTAACAAAAGTATTATTAGATAAAAATAATAGTTTACTTTTAAATAAAAAAGAAGGAATATATATAACAATTGAATTTGAAGATATTACAGATTTTAATAATAAAGAAAAATTAAAACAAATATTTTCTGATAATTTAAAAAATTTAATTGAAGAAATAAATATTAAAGAAAAAGATTCTTGTTTAATAATAGGTCTTGGTAATTCAAAATCAACACCAGATGCTTTAGGACCATTAGTAATAGATAATATTTTAGTAACAAATCATTTATTTAAAATTAATGAAGTAGAAGAAGGTTTTAGACCTGTTTCAGCCTTTATACCAGGAGTTACAGGTGTAACTGGTATAGAAACAAGTCTATTAATTAAAAGCGCTATTAATAGTGTTAAACCTAACTTTTTAATAATAATTGATGCTTTAGCTAGTCAATCATTATCTCGATTAAATAAAACTATTCAAATAACTAATACAGGAATAAATCCAGGTAGTGGAGTAGGTAATACAAGATGTGAAATAAGCTATGAAACAATGGGTATTCCAGTTATTTCAATTGGTGTACCAACTGTTGTAGATGCGACAGTTATTGTAAGTGATACAATTAATTTTATGCAAAAAAATTATGTTTTTAATAAAGAATTCAAAAAAAATCCTATGAATAAATTAGTATTAAATAATTCTATAAATTATTTAAAAAAAGAAATTACAATAAGTAGTGAAGATAAAAAAAATTTATTAGGACTTATTGGTAGTTTAACAGAAGAAGAAATAAAACAATTGATTTTTGAAGTATTAACTCCTATTGGTTATAATTTAATGGTAACTCCAAAAGAAGTAGATTTTATAATTGATAAATTAGGAAATGTTATAGGTAATGGAATTAATAAAGCTCTACATAAAAAAGTAGAATAAAAAAAACACTATATTGTGTTTTAAATCATATATGCAAATATAGATGCTAAAATTGAAATACTCATAGCTAATAATGCAAATATAGCAAATATTCTTTGACCATTATTTTTTTTCTTTTTCTTCATTTTATGTCACCTCATATATTAATTATAATATATTTTAGTTAAAAAGGGAATATTTTTTATTAAAGTTAATAAAATTAACTGAGGTGAAATATGAAAACACTATTGGACAAACTAAAATTAAAATATAATTCAAACAAAAAATTCATATTTTTTTTATTAGGTATTTCATTAATAGGATTTATATCAGGTTCTCTTTTTATAACAATAATATCTAAAAGTGATCAAATACTTGTAAAAGATTATATTGAATCTTTTATAAATAATATACAAAATAACAAATTAGATTATGGTGATACATTAAAAAATACATTATTATCTAACTTTACTTTTATTATTGTTATATGGATTTTAGGAATATCCGTAATAGGAATACCTATTAATATATTTTATTATTTTGTTAAATCTTTTATTTTAGGATTTTCTATTTCTGCTATTATATTAAAATATAAAATAAAAGGTTGTTTATTAGCTTTGATATATATATTTCCACATCATATAATTAATATTTTTATATATACGATTTTATTAATGTATTCAATAAATTTTTCATATAAATTAATTGATACAATAGTAAAGAAAAAAAATATCAATTTTAAAAATATTTTTAATACTTATTTATTTATATTATTAATAACAATTATAATTATTGTTATTACATCATTAATTGAAGTGTTTTTAGTACCTTTTTTCATAAATAAAGTACTCTTTTTAATTAAATAAAACAATTTCATGATATAATTTTAATAGGTGATTAAAATGAAAAAAGTAGTAGTTGGAATAAGTGGTGGAGTTGATAGTAGTGTTTCTGCTTTATTACTAAAACAACAAGGATATGAAGTTATTGGTTTATTTATGAGAAATTGGGACGCTAATCTAAATAATGATAATTTAGGTAATCCAACTCTTAATGAAGAAATTTGTCCACAAGAACAAGATTACAATGATGCTCTTACAGTATGTGAAAAAATAGGAATTCCTCTTATGAGAGTAGATTTTATTAAAGAATATTGGGATTATGTTTTTAGTTATTTTTTAAATGAATTAAAACTTGGAAGAACACCTAATCCAGATATAATGTGTAATAAATATATTAAATTTGATATGTTTGCTAAAAAAGCTAAAGAACTAGGTGCTGATTATTTAGCTACAGGTCATTTTGCTCGTATGGAAAATAAAAAATTGTTAAGAGGTATTGATAATAATAAAGATCAAACATATTTTTTATCTCAAGTTAAAGCTGAACAATTAGAAAATGTTATTTTTCCAGTTGGTAATTTAACTAAAGCAGAAATAAGAAAAATTGCTTTAGAAAATGATTTAATTACTGCTAATAAAAAAGATTCAACTGGTATATGTTTTATTGGAGAAAGAAATTTCACTAAATTTTTAGAAAACTATTTACCTAATATTCCAGGTGATATTATTGATATTGAAACAAATGAAAAATTAGGACAACATATTGGATTAATGTATTATACAGTAGGACAAAGAAAAGGTTTAAATATTGGTGGTAATTCTGATAAAATGTTTGTTGTTGGTAAAGATTTATCTAAAAACATTTTATATGTAGCATTTAATGAAAATAATGAATATTTAATTACTGATTCATGCATAATAGATAATGTAAACTTTATAAGTGATTTAAGACCAAATAAATGTAGTGCAAAATTTAGATATCGTCAAAATGATAATGATGTTGAATTAGAGTATTTAGAAGATTCTATATTAGTAAAATACAAACAAGGTATTAAAGCTGTTACACCAGGACAAGCATGCGTTTTTTATTTAGGTGATGAATGCTTAGGTGGGGGAATTATAAAAGAAGTTAGAAAAAATAATGAAAAAATTTGGTTTTTATAATTTACTTTTACTTTACACTTGACATAAATAATTTACATGGTAAAATAAATAGTAGGAGGTGTTTTATTTATGGAAAGATTAAATGAAATACTACATGAACTTGGTATATCAAAAGTTAAATTAGCAAAATTTTTAGGTGTATCTAGACAAATGATTTATAATTATTTAGAATTAGAAGACATTAATAAGTGGCCAAAAGATAAAAAAGTTTTATTACTTAATTTATTAGGCGTAAAATCTGTTGAAGAAATAGATTCAGTAAAAGTAGATACTGATTATATATTAGATGTTGAATCACGTATAGATACTTTATTTGATAATAATATCAAAAAAAATATTATGGAAACTGATGATATATTTAGTGGTTTAACAGATAAAAATAAAGAATTATTATTAAATATAATTGATTTAATCAAAGAAAAATTAGAAGATAATAATAAAGATGATTATAATACATACTTATATTTATATCATTTTATTCAAGCTATGAATACATCAAAAGAATTAAAATATTTACTTGGTTATGTTGTTAAATCTTCAGGATTTATTAAACCACTTGAATACTTATTCAATGATGAAGAACAATTTGTATATGAAAGTATTATGTTCTCTGCTATGACATTATATAATGGTGGAGTAGTATCTGGTACTAAAATAGCTGAAGCACATAAAAGATTTGTAAATAAAATAGAACAAAAACAAGAAGAAAAATTAAGTCGTACATTAGAGTTAAATTCAATTAAAGTACAAGCTTTAAAAGAGTTAAATTATACAGAAATAAATGAAGAAAATGCTGCAGCAGTATTTGAAAAAATAGCTGAAATACAATCTAGAAATTCAGATGAATTTTAAAAAGAAATAACTAAAATAGTTATTTTTTTAATTATAATTTAACTTCCTATAATCAATATTATGTTAACTAATCAATTATACATTATTTACCATTATATTTTATACTCTTTGTAACATAATATTAATGGGTGATAAAATGAAAAAGGATAATAATAAAAAAGTACAATCAGTTAATAATTGTAACAATAAGAAAGTTTCTGGTACATCTTCTAATAAGATTACTAATAGATCTAACAATGAAATTGGATTTGAAAAAGAAACAAAATCATTTCAATTAGATGATAATGATGAACATTCTTTTGAACTAAAATAAAAGAGACTACACAGTCTCTTTTTTGTATTTTATTAAAGCTTTTGCTAATTGATCAGGACATGATGAATTTTTAAATCCACATTTGATATTTTCTAATTTTGAAATTATATAATCAATATTTTGATTTTTACATAATGCACTTATACCTAATGCATTACCAGGACATCCACCTATTATTTCAATATTATTTACAATATTATTATCTATTGTTATAATCATTTTTTTAGCACAAACACCAATTGGTGTATATTCTATTATATTCATATTCTATCCCCTACTCTATTTTAATTCTTCTAAAAAACTGTATCCAATATCATATTTAATATTAAAATTATCTGCAATAGTATTACCAATACAAGCAAATGTTTTTAAATCATCAAGTCTTTTAAATTCAGTTATTTTAGGTGAATAAATCAAAACTGGAATATTTTCTCTTGTATGATCTGTACCTCTAAAAGTTGGATCATTACCATGATCTGCAGCTATAACAAGTAAATCATCTGTATTTAAATTATCTATAATATCAGGCAATTTATCATCAAATTCTTTTAAAGCTTTTCCATATCCAACAACATCTCTTCTATGTCCATATTTAGAGTCAAAATCATTTAAATTAGCAAAACATAAACCATTAAAGTCAGTTTTTTCTACTTCAATTATTTTAGAAATTCCATCTAAATTATCTTTTGCTTTAATACTTCTTGAAATACCACAATTATTAAATATATCAGCAATTTTACCAATTGATACTACTTCAAATTGATTATCTTTTAATAAGTCTAAAACGGTTTTATTAGCAGGATCTAAAGCATAATCATGACGGTTTGGTGTTCTTTCAAATTTATTTGGTAGTCCAACATATGGTCTAGCAATAATTCTACCTACCTTCCACTCGTCTTTTAAAGTTATTTCACGAGCTATTTTACATATACTATATAATTCTTCTAATGGAATTATTTCTTCATGCGCTGCTATTTGTAATACTGAATCTGCAGATGTATAAACAATTATTTCACCTGTTTTCATTTGTCTTTCACCAAGTTGATTAATTATATCAGTACCTGATGCTACACAGTTACCAATTACTTTTCTACCTGTTCTTAATTCTAATTCATCAATTAATTCTTTTGGGAACCCATTTAAGAAGGTTTTAAAGGGAATTGATGTTATGATACCCATCATCTCTAAATGACCTGTTAAAGTGTCTTTTCCATTACTAACAGGTATAGCTTTTGTATATATACCATTAGTTATATTATTTGTATTGTTTAATAAATTAAATATACCTAAATTACTTAAATTAGGTAATTCTACATTACTATTTAAAACAGTATGACCAAATGTATTAGCTCCTTCATCATTAAATTTATTTGCATCTTTTGCTTCTCCTATACCTACTGAATCTAGTACTATTAAAAAAATTCTTTTAAACATATTTTTTTCTCCTTCTAACTGTGTGGATGATAATTATTATAATTATCATTTAATAATTTATTTGTTACATGTGTATATATTTGTGTTGTTGAAATATCACTATGACCAAGAAATTCTTGAATACTTCTTAAATCTGCTCCATTATGAAGTAAATGTGATGCAAAAGAATGTCTTAGTGTATGTGGCGAAAATTCTTTTTTTATATTTTTTTCAAAAGCTATTTTTTTAACTATTTTAAAAAATGCTTGTCTTGTCATAAAACTACCTCTACTATTTAAAAACAAGTAGTCATTATTTTCTTTTTTAATTAATTCACTTCTATATTTTAAAATATATAAATTAATGTATTTAACTGCGTAATCACCTATTGGAATTATTCTTTCTTTATTTCCTTTTCCAATTACTCTAACAACACAATTATCTATATTAATATCATGTATTTTTAAACTAATCAATTCACTTATTCTAAGCCCTGTCGCATACATTAATTCTATCATAGCTTTATTTCTATAATCATATTTATTATTTAATTTAATATCTAAGAAACAATCTACTTCTTCTTGTGACAAAGTTTTAGGTAATGTTTTTCTTAATTTTGGAAGTTCAATATAATTAGTTGGATTATATTTTATAATATTTTCTTTTTCTAAATATTTATAAAATTCTCTAAAAACAGTTAAAGCATGAGCAGTTGTTCTATCACTTTTACTTTTTTTATTATTTTCTATAAATTTTAAAATATCATCTTTTGATAGTTTACTAATATCTTTTAATTTATGAAAATAATATAATTCATATAAATCACTACTATATGATTTTTGTGTATTTATACTATATTTTTTATCAATAATTAAGTACTGTAAATAATCTTCAATATAATCATTTTTATTATTCATATATATATACCTCATATATATTATATCATTTTTATCAATATATTTAAATAAGATTAGTTATTTCTTAATTAATGTTTACATAAAAAAAACAATCATTATTGATTAGTTTTAATTATTATTTGTTTTTACAAATTTGATAAAAGCTTCTGCTTTATCAGCATAGTTTTTAAAATATTCATAGCTTGGTGCGGCAGGAGAAAGCAAACAAATCTTATCTTTTGCAGTAACTTCCTTAGCTTTTTTTACAGCTTCTTCTAAATCACTAATATAATAAATATTTTTATTTGTAATTTCACTACCTATTTTGGTTCCTGTTGAAGGCATACAAATCAGATTATTGATTGAACTTTTATTTAGGTAATCAATAAATACTTTATAATCTATACCACGATCCATTCCACCAAAAATAAGTGTATCAACTTTATCTAAAGTTTTAATACTATTAATAGTAGCCTCTGGAATAGTAGCTAAGGTATCAACATAAAAATTTATATCATTATAACTTCCAATACACTGAATGCGATAATCTAATGGTTCAAAAGTACTAACACTTTGGATAGCTTTTTCTATGTCAAGATCAATTAAATTAGCAACAATCAATGAAAATATTATATTTGTAGTATTATGTTCTCCTAATAATAGTCTAGGTTTTTTTATATCATACAAAAATTTATTTTGAAAATACACTATTTCATTTTTTACATAAGTATCTTTTTTTTCAATTAGAGAAACTTCTAATAGTTTTGAACTAAATTTTTCTTCACTAATGTATTTTTTTATATACTCATTATCAAAATTATATATTCCAATATCTCCATCAAGTTGATTTCTGAAAATATTTAATTTTATCTGATGATAATGATACAAACTTCCAGCATGATCTAAATGATCTTCAAATAAGTTAGTTAAAATACTTATATGAGGAGATACATTTAAGAATTCTAATTGATGACTTGAAAGTTCAATAATAATAGTTGTTTCAATTTTATATTTTTCAATATTGTCAAAAACAGGTTTACCTATATTTCCTACTAAGTAAGTATCTTTACCTTGATCTTTCAAAATTTTATAAATTAAACTTGAAGTAGTACTTTTTCCTTTCGTACCAGTTATACCAATACAATTATCTCTATATATTTCAAGTAATAACTCAATTTGTGATGAAATTTTATCTTTGAAAGAAGAAATATTAATATTTTTTAATGAAATACCAGGTGTTTTTATTATTATGTCATATTTATCTAGACTATTTAAATAGTCTTCCCCAATAACAAAATTTGGATTATCATTATTAAACTCATTATAAAATTCATTTCTAACATCTTTATAATCAATTATTGTTATTTTAATATTTTGACAATATTTTTTTATAAAACGGTAAGTAGATTTTCCTTCTTTACCATATCCTAATATTGCTACATGTTTATCATTAAGTTTTTCAATTATTTTATGATACATACTTTTCAATTTCCTTTTTTAATAAATTTTCAAAATGTGAATTTAAATTATTATTTTTATTATATTTATGCTCGTAATCTAAATAACTAACTAATTCATAATTATCTTTATAATATTGTAATAAAAATGGTAGTTCTTCTTTGGTTACAATAATTTTCTTTGATATAGCATATTTAGCTTCTTCATATGAACCAACGCATTCAAAAGGTTTAACACCAGTCTCTCCAATTAACTCTTTAAAAGTATAAAGAAGTTCTGTTTTTTTATATAAATTTTCTCCAAATATATTTATTAATTCTTCATCATTTAAGAAAGGACTTAATATTATATAAACAAATAAACATTTTGGACAATTGCAACACCAATTCCATGACTCACTTTTGCTTCCAACATTACAACTCTTAAACACTTTATGATATTTTTTATACTTAGAAAAAAGCAAACCAATTTGATATTCTGTTAGTGGTCTTAAAAAACTAAAATAATTCAAGTTAATTCCGAAGTATTTATTTGTGTAGTTATTAAAATCATTTTCAAATTCATAACTTTTTGAATATTGATGATTAATTTTTGTGCCTATGACTGTTCCTTCATTAGCGCTTTCTTCATTAGAGAGAACAATAAACTCTTTATTCATAAGATAACCTACTAAATATGTTTCAAAAGCCAACAAAGAACTAAAAGGAGTATGACCATTTAAAAAACCTTGCTTATTTAGTTCTAACAATTCTTTATCAATAGTTCTATTTATTTTAACAATTTCTTTTTCATTATATCCAGCTGCTTTAGCACATTCTATTTGTACTTTTTTAGGATTTTGAATAACAATACTATTTTCTTCGTTTTTTAATATTTCAAGTGTTACATTAGAGTCTTTTCCTCCACCAATCAATATTAAATTACCATTACCAATATAATTGGAAATCATTATGTTTTTATTTAGACAATTTACTTTTATATTTACTAAATCATCTTCAGAAACATTAATTTTGTTTACATATAAGAATTCGCCTAACCCATAATATAATAATTTTTTTATAAAACTTATTTGTGATTCATCTAAATATCCTGCTTCTACAATAATGTTTTTAGGACAAGCACATTTGTAATAACTAATCATTTCAATTAAACCAATATGAAAAATTAAGTTATTTCTAAAATCAATATTAATATTTTTATTACTAATAATATTTTTAGGTATTTTAGTAATGGGATGAAAAGTAGTCAGATTTTCTATTTCAAAATTAAAAGTTATTATTAAATCATTTTCATCTTCACAAATTTCATAACTATGATATATAAAATTTTGATATGTTTTTCTAAGTTCATTAAAATTCATTTTTTTCTTCCTTTCAAAAAAGAGATATGAATAGAATATATTTAATTATATTATCTAAACTCTTCTCAAACGTTATAAATCTATACACTGTTTTTATTCTACTATTTATTAATAAATAGTAACATCTATATGATTTCTTATCAATATTATATCATTATTATCAATATATTTAAATAAGATTAGTTATTTCTTAATTAATGTTTACATAAAAAAAACAATCATTATTGATTGATTTTAATTATTATTTATTAATTTTTTTGGATTTCTTTTTTTGTTTTTGTAATTCAATACTTGAATAATTTCTATAATCTGTTTGTACAATTTTATTAATTTCTTTTTCTGATAATTTTGATTTTGGTATGTTTTTTTTAAATTCGTTAATAAATTTCATAGCTCGAGCATATCCTATTTCTGGTTCTGCATTTTCTGAATATAAAATTTTTAAAGCTGTAAATTGTAATATTTTTTTTCTTAGTTCAAAATCTAATTCATGTATAATTTCAATTTTATCTGTACTAATATCTTCTCTATAATCACAATTTAATAATGCTAAATCATTTTCAAATAATCTTGATTTTAAACATTTAAAATCTAGATTTTTTATAATATTTTCAAAACAATTAATATTTATTTGTAACAAATTATCATCATCAAAATAAAAATATTTTTCTGGATATTTCAATTCATACCATTTTGTTAAATAATCTATAAAATGTTGTATTTCATCATTATTAATAATAGGACTATAATTTTCATTTGTTTTGTTATTTTCTAACCATAATATAAATTCACTATTTTCATGAATAACATATTGTTTTAAATCTGTTTTATAAAATCTTTCTTTTTCTTCTATTGTCATATAATTATTTTCCTCCTAAATTTATATTTTTTTGTATGATTTTACTATTAAAATCATCTATATAATCCATATTCATAATTTTATCAATTTCTATAGTTGATAAATTTAAATTTGGAACATATTCGTTAAATTCTTCAATAAATTTTTTAGTTCTTAAATATCCTCTTTCAGGACTTGTATTTTTTGAATATAAAATACTTAAAGCAGTTAATTGTAATAATATTTCTCTTAATTTTAAGTCTATTTTATGCATAATTTCTATTTTATCCATACTAATATCTTCTCTATAATCACAATTTAATAATGCTAAATTATATACATACTTTATTAAATCCATTATTTGTATACAATCTAATTTTTTTGGAATTTTAATAGGATCTGAATCTAGTATATTTTCGATATAATCAAAATATACTTCTGAATATCTATTTTCATAACCAATAGTTAAATCATTTATAAATGATTGAAGATCTTTATTATTCATGATTGGATTATAACCTTGTTCCTTTGATCTTTTTTCTAACCATAATAAAAATTTATCATTACTTTCCAATATATAATTTTCTGAATTATTTTTATAAAAAAAATTTGTATTTACTTCTGTCATAAAAAAATAGGCCCCCTAAAACATATGATTTCTATTGTAACATATATTTTATTAAAATAAAAGAAAAATAGTCTTATATTTGACTATTTTGATTATATCGTCTAATTTCATCATTTCTTACTTCTTTTTTATATTTTTTAATACTTTTAAAATTAGTTATAGAAAAATATACTCCGACTAATACAATTCCCGCACCAACTATTCCTGTTATATATCCACTAGATTTATAATCGGAACCTAAGACCTTATTTGGATTTTTTGGATTATAATATATAATTACTGAATCTCCTACTTGCATAGATGAATAATTATCACCAAGATTTCCTTTGTAAGTAACTCCATTTACTACAAAAGAAATATACACATCATAATCATAGTCACCCTTTTTGTCAACAGATGCTTCTATCCTTTCGATACTTGTAATTACTGCGCTTGTTTTTTCTGCAGTTTTCATAAATTTTTCATTACTATCTTGAAGGAAAAAACCTCCAATAAAAATTCCAATTCCAATTAAAGTAAAAATTATAAGAAAAATAGCTGCAATAATATTACCAAGTTTTGAAGATCCAATATACATTTTATACCCTCTTTCTTTAAAATTATAACGTATTAATATAAACTAATGACTATATTTTTTTAATAAATCTATTTGGGTCTGGTTTAAAAAAATTATCTTCTACTTCTTTAGCTTCTTTATAATCTTTATAATTATTAATTAAAAAGAATATTGAAACTGATGTAAATAAGAAACCAAAAATTACAATTATATATCCTGCATAATCACCATCTAAACTCATAAATTCATTTGGATCTTTTGGATTATAATATATAGTTACTGAATCTCCTACTCGCATATCTGAATTATGACTTCCAAGATTTCCTTTATATGTAACTCCATTTACTACAAAAGAAACAAATACATCATAGTCATAATCGTATTTTTCATCACTATTATTATTATTTTGTTTTCTTGTTTTAGTTTCGTTTATATCTGTAATTACTGCACTTGTTTTTTCTGCAGTTTTTATAAATTTTTTATTATCATTCTGAATGAAAAAACCTCCTATAAAAGCTACTATTCCAATTATAAAAAATATGAAAAGAATAAAGCCAATAAAAATAAATTTTTTTGATGATTCCATTACCATTTTTATACCTTCTTTCATTAAAAGTATAACATATATGAAATATCTAATAAATATTTTAAAAATAATTTATAATTTTTTTACATAATTTGACATATTTTTGTAAAAAGATATTATTAAACCTTAAATTTTGATAAAATAAACATAGGTGATAAATATGAATGAACCACTAGCAATTAAACTAAGACCTAATTGTATTGATGATGTTATAGGACAAAAACATTTATTAGGTGAAAATAAAATACTTAGAAATCTAATTGAAAATAAAAAATTATTTTCGATGATTTTATATGGAAATCCAGGTATTGGAAAAACTACAATTGCGGTCGCTATAGTAAATGAATTAGAATTAAAATTTCGTTTATTAAACGCTGTTATTAATAACAAAAAAGATTTTGATATTGTTATTGAAGAAGCTAAAATGTATAATGGATTAGTTGTTATAATGGATGAAATTCATAGATTAAATAAAGATAAACAAGATTTACTATTACCCTATTTAGAAAGTGGTTTAATTACTTTAATAGGTATGACTACTGCAAATCCTTTTCATAAAATTAATCCTGCTATTAGAAGTAGATGTCAAATTTTTGAATTAAAACAATTAACTAAAGAAGATATTGAAATTGCTATAAAAAAATTAATTAATAATAATTTATTAGATAAAATAAAAATAGATGAAGATGCTATAGAATTTGTAGCGAGTGCTTCAAATGGTGATTTAAGATATGCATATAATTTAATAGAAGTTGCTTACTACTCTACTAATGATTTTCACATAACCTTAGAAATTATAAAAAACATTAATACAAAACCTTTATCATTTTACGATAAAAATGATAGTGGACATTATGATACAATAAGTGCTTTACAAAAATCTATTAGAGGAAGTGATGTTAATGCTTCACTATACTATTTAGCTTTATTAATAGAAGCAGAAGATTTAGATATAATATATAGAAGACTTACGGTTATTGCATATGAAGATATTGGTTTAGCTAATCCATCAATCGGACCTAAAATAGATTCTGTAATAAATGCTTGTGAAAGATTAGGACTTCCAGAAGCAAGAATACCACTTGGTGATATCGTTATTGAAATGGCTCTATCTCCTAAATCTAATAGTGGACATTTAGCTTTAGATGCTGTTATTAATGATATAAGACGAGGTAATACAGGAAGTATTCCAAATCATATTAAAACTAACTCACCTGATTACTTATATCCTCATAATTATCCAAATGGTTTTGTAAAACAACAATATCTACCAGATAATATAAAAGATAAAAAATACTATTCTCCAAAAACAACAAGTAAATATGAGCAATCATTAAAAACTATATATGATAAGTTAAATAAAATATAAAAAAACTATGAAATTCATAGTTTTTATTTTGATAAATAATTAATAATTATATTAAAATCTATTTGTGTTAATAAAAGTATTAAAGCACTTATAGATAAAAATGGTCCAAATGGTATTTCATGACTCTTATTTTTAGCAAGCACAATAAGTGATACTGGAAGACCTATAAATGATGATAAAAATATAGCAATAATAGATGTTGGCCAACCTAAAATTAAACCAAATAGAAACATTAATTTAATATCTCCACCACCCATTGAATCTTTTTTAAACATAAAATCACCTGATTTTTTAATTAAAAACATAATTAAAAACATAATAATTCCATTTAATATAGCTATACCTACTCCATGAAATCCTGATTTTATAAATAATTCAATTATTAATAATATACTTGAAAATATTAGTAATTCATCTGGTATAATCATTGTTTGATAATCACTAATAATAACAATTAAAAGTGTTGATATAAATGTTATAGCAATAAAGAACTCAATAGAACTTCCAAATACTATATAAGCAATCATAAATAATAATCCTGTTGTAAATTCAAATATCGGATAAAAACAAGAAATTTTATCACCACATTTTTTACATTTTCCACCTAAAAATATAAATGAAAAAATTGGAATTAATTCAAGAGGTCCTAATTTATGATTACATTTTGTACAATGTGATGGAGGAGAAATTAATGATTCTCCTCTTGGTAAACGGTATCCTACTACATTATAAAATGATCCTAAAACGATTCCAAATATAAAAGAAACAACCGTGTAATAAACTTCCATACTTCTCTCCTATCCCATTTCATTAACAGCAGAATACATACCAAACATTGGAATAATAATTGATAATATAATAATACCTACTCCACCTGCTAAGAAAACTGTTAATGCTGGTTCTATAAATGTTTTAATTCTTGTTACAGATTCTTTATGTAATCCTTGATAATAATTAGATACTTTATACATCATATCAGATAATTCCCCAGTCATTTCTCCTGTAACAATCATTTCATATGCTGGTATTGGAAATGCCCAATGACCTTTAAATGCATCTGATATTTTACCACCTTTTGCAAGATTGTTTATAGTATCAAAGATAAGCATTTTATATATTTCATTATTTGTTATTTTATTTAAAATATCCATACAATCTGTTATTGGAACATTATGAGCTAGTAATGATGAGAATGTTTTTGTAAACATTGTTACTTCATTATATATTATTGTTTTTCCAAAAACAGGAAGTCTCATTAATACTATTTGAACTATTGCTTTAAATAATTTTACTTTTTTAAATAATAAAATATTAATTGAAACAAAAGCAATAATACCAACGATTAACAGAATATAATATGTTCTTAAAAAATGACTTATTGCTAAAATAACTTGTGTTATAGTTGGTATAGCAACACCATCCATACTTGAATAAATTCCAACGAATTGAGGAACAACATATACCATTATGAATGTCATAACTCCTGTAGCAAAAATAAATACCATTGATGGGTACATCATAGCTGTAACCATTTGTTTTTTAGTTTCTTCTGCTTGTGTATAATATTCAGCCATATCATCTAATACTTCAGGTAATTCCCCAGTCATTTCTGCTGTTTTAATCATATTAATAAGTAATCTAGGAAAAGCTACATTTTGTTTTAATAATGCTGAACTAAAATTTTCTCCTGTTGTTAGTTCATAAATAATAGCTCTAAATATTTTTTGATATGATTTCTTTTTATATTGTCTTGATAAAATTCTAAGTGCATCTACAAGTGGAATACCTGCTTTAACATAAGTTGATAATTGTGTTAAAAAGAAAATTAAATCTTTTGTTTTAAATTTTGTCTTATTAACAGTTCCACCACTATATAAAAATTGAATCCATTTACTTGTTTTAATACTATAAACAGTATAACCTTCACTTAGTAAGAATGAATGAACTTCTACTTTAGAAAAAGCCTCAAAATAATCTTTAACTACTTTACCATTTTTATCTCTTGCAACATATTGATACAGTATTTTCTTTTCACTTTTTTTAGCGTCTTCTCCTTCAAAATCAATTAAAAGAGCTTGTCTTTTCATATCTAGTTTATTTCTACTATTTTTTGAAAATGAATTATTAACTATTTTATCTTTAATACCATTAAAGAAATTATGAATGCTTGCTTTAAAATTAAGCATTTTTTCTGAGAAAGAAGCTTTTTCAAATTTAACTTTATCATTAATATATACTTCTTTGTTCTTTTTGTTTTTAACATTTTGAGCATTACGAGATTCTTGTCTAGCAAGTCTTTTATTATTTTTAATAACAAATTTTTCTTTTTTCTTTTTTCTAATTAAAGCTAGTTTTTCATTTTTCTTTTCTAATAAAGCTAACTTTTTATTATTTTTTTCTATTTGTTTAGGTGTTAATATTTTTTTCTTTTCTTCTAATTTAATTTTATAATTATGAAGCTTTTTCTTTATAAAACGAGGTATAATTAACAATCCTTTTTTAATACTTCTAAAAATATGATAAATTGTATTACAAATTAAAATTAAAAACCAAAACATCTTCTTAAAAATAATAAAATTAACATATAAAATATATTTCAAACCAATTATTGTATATTTTAAGAATATTTTTATTGTAGAAACAATTACTTTAATTGTAGTAACTAATCCTTTATATGAATATTTTATTAAATTTATTAGAACATTAAAAATGGATTTAATAAATTTATACACAAAAAGACATGGTTTTAATATTATTTCTAGCATAAAAAAACACACCATCCATTTCCCTTATTCTTTTCTATTATAAAAATTATAACATATTTTTATAAATTATAAAACATTTTTTTATAATTTCATATAATAAATTAGAAAGGAGTATATAAATGAATTATTATAACCCTTATTCTGGAATGTATCCATATACAAATATGTATTCAAAAGTAGGTATTTTTAGTAAATTATTAGGTGGTTTAAAAGGTATTAAATTTTCATCTATATTATCTGGTACGCAAAAAACACTAGGTATTGTTAATCAAACTATTCCACTTGTTAAACAAGCAACACCTATTGTAAAAAATGCTAAAACAATGTTTAAAGTAATGAATGAATTTAAAAAAGTAGATACTCCAAAAAAGAATTATTTAAAAAAACAAGCAGAAAATATTAATAGTGATAATATTAATACAGAAAAAAAAGAGTCCCAAATTAATGGACCTACTTTCTTCTTATAAGAACTAGTAGTTCTTTTTATTTATTTTTTTTAAATATTTATTTATTTTTAAAAATTTAATTTTATAAATTATCTTTTTTTTAGGTAAAGAATTAATTATTTTGTTATTTTTATCAATTAAATACTCAATAAAATCACTATAATTTTTTGTTTTTAGAATTGGTCCATAATAATAATCTTTTTTATTTATTTTTTTAAAACCTTTTTTAAATTTAATAATTACATAATAAATATTTTTATCTTTAACAACTAATTCATCATCTATATAAAAACCATATTTAATTATTTCTTTTCTTAATTTTGATAAATCATTATTAGATTGAATTATTAAATTATTTATTTTATTAACATCACTGTTTTTTATTATATTTAAAATAGTACTTGTTCCCATACCTGATATAACAATAGTATTATTATTTAAAATATCAATTCCAGATAATCCATCACTTATAACTACTTCTATTTTATCTGATAAATTATATTTTTTTATATTTTTAATAGCACTTTGTAATGAATTTTCATTAATATCACTAGCTATACATTTATTTTTATTATTTAAAGTTAAATATATATCTAATAAAGCATGATCACAACCAACATCTATTACATTTGTATTTTCTTCTATTAAAGAAGCTATACATTCTAATCTCTTAGTTAATTTCACTAATCACCCATATAATCTTTTAGTTTTCTTGAACGTGATGGATGTCTTAATTTTCTTAAAGCTTTTGCTTCAATTTGACGAATACGTTCTCTCGTAACACCAAATAATTGACCTACTTCTTCAAGTGTTCTTGATTTACCATCTTCTAAACCAAAACGAAGTCTAATTACTTTTTCTTCTCTTTCAGTTAAAGTTAATAAAACTTCAGATATTTCATCTTTTAATAGTTCATTAGTTGCATATTCTTCTGGACTAACATTTCTTTCATCTTTAATAAAATCACCTAAATGTGAATCATCTTCTTCACCAATTGGTGTTTCTAAACTAACTGGTTCTTGACTAATTTTATAAATATCTCTTATTTTATCTACTGAAATATTCATTTTTTTTGCTAATTCATCTTCACTTGGTTCACGATTTAATTCAAGTGTTAATTGTCTTTGAATACGAGCTAATTTATTGATTGTTTCAACCATATGAACTGGTACTCTTATAGTTCTTGCTTGATCAGCAATTGCTCTTGTTATAGCTTGTCTAATCCACCATGTAGCATATGTTGAAAATTTATATCCTTTTGTAACATCAAATTTATCAACAGCTTTCATAAGACCAATATTACCTTCTTGAATTAAATCTAAAAATAACATTCCTCTACCAACATATCTTTTAGCTATACTAACAACAAGTCTTAAATTAGCTTCTGCTAAAATAGATTTTGCCATTGGATCACCTTCTAATATACGGTCTGCTAGTTTTAATTCTTCATCCATTGTAAGTAATTTTATTTGTCCAATTTCTTTTAAATACATACGTACTGGATCATTTATTGTTAAATCCTTAGTTAAAATAGTATCATCTAATATTATTTTTTCTGAATCAGTTGTTCCTTCTGTTTCATCTTCAGCTATTATTTGAATATTATTTTCATTAAATAGATTATATAATTCATCTAATTCTTCACCAGTTAATTCTAATCCTTTTAATTTACTTGCTAATTCTTCATAAGTGATTTTACCTTTTTCTTTTCCTATTTTTAATAATTCTTGTTTTCTTTGTTCAAAAGTTTTTAATTCATTTACCATTCTTCATTTTCCCCTATCTCATTATCTATTTTGTTTATTTCTAATATTTTTTCTGCTATGGAAGCTTTTTTTATTGGATCTAATTCCATTTTGATTAATTCTTTTAATCGTTTACTTTCATATCTAATATTATATTTTTTTATTGTTTGAATATAGTCATTAATTTGTTCTATTGTAAATTCATCATTTAAATTTAATAAAACTACTTCTTTTATTGTTTTTAATGTTTCTTCTTCTTCATTTAATAAAATCATTAAATCAGAAATATTAATATAATTATTTTTTTTATAAAAATATCCTATTTCAAAAGCAAGTTTTCTATATTTATCTGTAGGCATATATGATATTTGATTTTGATACATTTTTACTACTTCTTCATTATTTAGCATATAATACAATAAATATTGTTCTGCTTTTATATACATATTAGTTTTTGTATCAATTATTTTTTTAGGCATTTCTCTTATTTTTACTTTATTATTTAATTTACTTTTTAAAAATTCAACATCTAAATTTGATTCATTGCTTATTTTTTTAATTGTTAATTCTCTTAATATATCATCATCTATTTTGTTTAGTTCTACAAGAACTTCATTAATATATTTAGACATATCAACTTCACTATTTAAATTTTTATTATTTTTTAAATAATGCATCTTAAAATCCATTATATTGATTGGATTTTCTAGTTTTTCTATAAATTTATCTTTTCCATATTTCAATATATATTCATCTGGATCTAAGTTTTCTTCAAGTCTTATTATTTTAGGAGTAATACCTAAATCTAATAATTGATTACCACATGCATAAGTTGCTTTCTCACCAGCACTATCACCATCAAAACATAGTATTATATCTTTAGAAGCTTTTTTTAATAATTGAACTTGTTCTTTAGTAATAGCAGTTCCCATACTAACAACTACGTTTTTTATACCAATACTATAAGCTCTAAATAAATCTAAGAAACCTTCCATTATAATTATTGAACCACTACTTCTTGCTTCTTCTCTAGCTCTTTTATAATTATATAAAATTTCACCTTTTTTAAATATTTCTGTTTCTTTTGTATTTTTATATTTTGAAGGTTTATTATCAGCTTCATAATTTTTATATATTCTACCACTAAAAGCAACTATTTTACCACTTGGATCTTCTATTGGAATAATAATTCTATCATAAAATGAATCAAAATAATCAAAATTATTTTTACCTACTAAACCACTCTTTATTATGTTATCTTCTTTATACTCTTTTTTTACTAACAATTTAGATAACAAATTATTTTTTAAAGCTAGTCCAATTTTAAATTCTTTTATAATTTCACTATCAATTTTTCTATTACTTAAATATTCTCTAGCTTCTTGACCTAAAGTAGTATTAATATTATTTTGATAAAACTTACTAGTCATATCATACATTTCATATAATTCTTTATATTTACTAATATCATCAGTTTTAAAACTATTAATATTTAAATCAATACCTGCTTTATCAGCACATATTTTTAAAGCTTCTACAAAACTAACATGTTCATAATCCATTATAAAATTATATACAGTTCCTGTTGCTCCACATGAAAAGCATGTATATATTTGTTTGTCTTTAGAAACACTCATACTAGGTGAATGATCATCATGAAATGGACAAACACCAAATAGATTCTTACCTTTACCTACAAGTGGTATGTAAGATGATATTACATCAATAATATCAACACTATTTTTTATATGATTAATGGTTTCTTGATCTATTTTATTATTTACACCATTCATAAAAACACTCCCTACTATTAATATACAACATAACTTTTTTGTTTCCTTTTTTTATTTACAATTTTTTTAAATTTTTTGTTATAAATATATATTATTTTACGTATATTATAAAAAAGAGGTATTTATGAATCTATTTAAAATTAAAATAATTTCTGTTTTTACAATATTTATATTATGTTTTATTACTCATTTTTTATATGATATTTTTAAAAATGATTTTTTTGCTATATTCTTTCCAGTAAATGAAAGTATATGGGAGCATATGAAAATGATTTATACTACAATTATATTAGGTAGTATTATTGATTTAATATTACTTATTAATTTTAATATTAAATTTAATAATTTTTTATTATCTGTATTTGTATCTTCTGTATTAAGTGTTCCAATTTATTTGTTATTATATATCCCATTTTTTAATAAGGAACATAATTTATTTATAACTTTATTTATTCTTTTTATAACAATTATGATAATTTCTTTTATAAGTTATATTATATTAAAAACAAAACACATTAAATATCTAAATTATATATCTTTATTTTTAATTATTATTGGTTTTATAATTATGGGATATCTTACTTATAACCCTATTAAAAATCCTTTGTTTTTAGATAAAGAAAAAAACAAATATGGAATAAATAGTTATGTTATTTAATTAATGTTTTTTTCTTTTCTTCGTGAATAATTTTATTTATAAATTCCTTATCCTGATTTATTATTTCTAAATGATTATCAATTAATTTTGCTTTTTTGAATTTTTTTTGAAAAATAAATTCATTTTTAGCTATAGAAACTAAATCCATAAAGTTGTTTTCCTCTAAAATAATTAAAATAGTTCTTAAATAACAAAAAATCACTTTATCTTTATCACATTTTGGATATTCATCTTTAAATAAATATTTATTTGCTGTATGATAGATATCAATATTAATGTAATTATAATAAATCTTTTCTTCAATTTCTGATAGGTTAAGACTATAATTTTCACATTCTAATAAAGCTTTTGTTATATCTAAATCATTTCTTATTAATATATCTTCTAAATCTTTATTTATTGACATCAAACTATACATATAATTTTCAAAGTTAATATTTGTATTATTTTCTTTTAATATATTTAAAAATAAAACATTGATATATCTATCTACTTTATTATATATGTTATGAATTATTATATTTTTACCAAATAAATATATTTTATTTTCATTATCTATTTCTTCATTTATTCGATTTTTTTTAATATTCTTTTGATCAAATTTTTTAATTATTTTATAACAATCATTATACTCAATCGATTGTATATATTTTTGGTTTTTATTTTCAATAATTCTTCTTAAATTATTAATAATTCTTCTTTTAATAATTATTTTTGGAAAAAAACATGGAATTTCAAAATCTTTAAATTCAAACTCAATAGGATTTTTGTCATAATCTTTTTCATGAATTTTGTCATGATTTTTTTCATAATCTTTGTCATGATCTTTTTTGGATTTTTTTTTAATATTATTATGATTATCTATATTAAGATACTTTACAAAATTAATCAATTCATCATAATTAAAACTAATAGAATCATATATTTTACTTTCTTTTTCTAATAGTAAATTTAATATATCAAGTAGATTTTTTTGATTATAATCTTCATTTATTAAACTATCATAGATTCTAAAAATACATGTTGTTATACTTTTTAATTCATTATACTTTTTTTCAAATTCTTTATTCATAATATTACTTCCTTTTTAATAAAGATTATAATAACAAAAAAAGATATAAATTACAAGTATTTATATCATTAATGTTACTTAAAGAGGTAAATGCAAGTTTTTTTATTTATTTTTTTAAACTTGCATTTAGTCTTTTAATGATGTTTAATATATCATCAATCAATTGTTTTCTATTTTAGTATTAAGAAAGGAAGACTAA